>PPYF01129333.1_pt1 | contig 92924 bp, 89 predicted proteins | sample 1559871 | NCBI WGS metagenome assembly PPYF01 (sample SAMN08240021, study PRJNA423297) | Human gut metagenome, whole genome shotgun sequencing project.
AAAAAAGGTGTTAATCATTCTGATATTACAATAGATAATATTCAAGATAAATGTTATTTTATAGGTGACCAAGCTAATACTAATAATTTTATTACTGAATTTGATTTTAGATTCGGTCCTTATTTTGTTCCTAATAAAGTTGGAACTAATAAAAAAGCTGATCATAATTGGATAAGAGGTAGTAACGGACAAGATACAGATAAAGCTATACGAATGCTTCTGCTTAGCTGTGGCGCTCATGACGGTTCTTCGGCTGGCTCTGGTTACTTTAGTTCTTATTGGGTTCGGTCGGATTCTACTGCTTATGTCGGCTTCTTTACCACAGTTAAGCTTGATTAAATAAGTCCACGTGGAACTGTTGTTAGGAGTAGTTGGTTAATTAATTTGTTTTCTGTTTTTGCATTTCTCGATACTACTCTTACAACAGTTTATTATAATAATATTAAAGGTTATATTTCTTAAAATGATTGACATTTAGATACAGTGCTTCTGCTTAGCAGTAACGCTAATAACAGTTCTAAAGCTAGCTCTAGTAACTTTAATTCTAATTGAGTTCAGTCAGATTCTAATGCTAATGTCGGCTTCTTTTATATAATTCCTAAAACTAATAAATATAAGATTAATATAAATATTATTTTGGGAAGTATAACCTTACCTCTTGGTAAAAGATAACGTTATTTAGAAACTAAAAGTGTTGGTAGTGATATTCACGAAGGCTCTTATATAAATTATATAAATATGAAAAGATATAGTGGTTTACATGATAAACTATGTACTATTGAAAATATTGAAGTTGCTGATGATAATGCAAGAAAGAATAAGAATAAGAAATATGGTATTAATAAACATGAATTGCTAAATATTATGATAAATACGTTAGAGTAATTCAAGTTATTAATTATGCTAAGTATTTTAGAATTAATTTTATTAGAAATGGTAAAGCTTATTATGCTGATAGTAGAGATAAAACTCTATTTTATTCTATACATAGACTTAATCATTTTCCTATTAATTTTAAAATTACTAAATATGATTGGCGTATTTATACTAAAAATAGAAAAGAAAATATTAAACCTCAAACATAATATATTATGACTAAAGATAAACTTAAAGATGATATTATTAGAATTATATGTTTTTTAAATAGTGATATATCTAATAAAGATAGAGAACTTCTAATTAAATTGTTTAATTCTATTATAGATTATACTAATAATACTGAACTTGAACAAAAAGTTAAAGTTATAGAACAAAAGCATAATGAATTAGTTGATACAGTTAATGAACTTAAAGCTAAAGTTGAAACATATCTTGATAAGATTAATGAGCTTGAAGAAAGAGTTCATCAATTAGAAAATGCAAGTCAATCTTAATATGGCTAGTCTTAATCAATTAGTTAGTGAATTTGCTCATGCTGTTGGCAATCCTAATAGTATTCCTCTTAGACGTAATCTTCGATATGCTATTCTTCATGGTCGTAATGAACTAATTCGTAAAAGTTATGAAAATCATAAATATGTTGATAAAGGTTTGCAACAACGTATTCGTGTTTCTATTATTAATGTTCCTGATGGTGACCTATATAATAGTCAAACTCTTGGGCTTCCTGCAATTAAACGTACTAAACAAGAAGTTCCAAAGCCAGTTAGACTTATTAATAACTTACCTTTCCAATCAATTAGAACTACCGGACATACTGGGATAGAAATACCATTTGCAAAAGAAGCTAGTGCTAAGTTTTATCATTATCTTGCAGGTATGTGTAATCTTCCTGTTTATGATTATATTAATGGTTATATTTATTTCTTTAGTAATAATAAAGATTGGTTTCAAAATATAGGTTCTATTATTATTGAATCTCCATTTGAAATTCCTTATCTTGTTCCTACCGAAACTATTGAAAAAGCTAAAGATGTAAATTATGACCCTATTGATGATGAAGCTAAATACGATGATGATGAATTTCTTATTCCTGAAGATATGATTGGAGCTCTTAAAGAGATTGTATTTAAACGTAATCTTATTGAAGTTCCTCGTCAAACAAATGAAACTCCTATTGATAATTTTGTAACTAGATAAATTATGATTAAAGATATAGATATTAGTCATTATTATAAAAAGTTTATTGAAACTTCTAATGACGATATGGCAAAATATAATAAAGAACTTGAAGTTATAAATAAGATGAAAGCTGATTGTCGTGCTTATATTAAAAGTAAAAATCAAGTTATTAAAGATGATTTAAAAATTAATCTTAATGAATATGGGTTTCAATTTCTTAATGATAATGTTGAATTAATTAATAAGTTAGAGCAATTAATTAATAATCAACTTAGTTATACAGTTGGAGAAAGACGTATTGTTCTTCTCCAACTTTTGCGTTATTGTAACTTAGCTAAAAAAGCAAACGATTATATTATTGCTCTTAAACTTGCTACAAGACGTTCTGAATTAAGTCTTTCTGATTATAAAAAATACATTCATAGATATTATAGTTATGGTGTTCATAAATGTGTTCTTGAAGGCTATGCTTATCATTTTAAATATGAAATTGGTGATTTAGTTATTAATTTCTGGAGATATAGAGATAAACCTAGAGATACTTATGTTGATTGGAACGCTACTAGACTTAAAAAACAAGAAATTATTGATGCTGGTCTTAAACCTTATGATAAAGAAGAAGCAGAAATATATAAAATTCGTGGACTTAAGTATGATGGTATTCCTTATGTAGTTTATAAAACTAATAAAGAGTTTTATGAAATACAACTTATTAATAATGGAACTCATAGTTATAGTGCTATTAAATTTAAGTATGCTAATTATATTAATAGAGAACTTAGAGGTAAAGATGCTAAACAACTTAATTCTGAATGTAAAACTGTTGATGATATTTTTAATCTTAAATTAGGATTAAGAAGTAAACTTCTTGTTTATCTTGAACGAGAACCTAATGCTCCATTTAAATATATTAGAAATGTTAATCAACAAAAGTATGAACGTGGAGCACATAATAATGGTAATAAAACTAGATATAGTGATAAATAATATTATGGCTAAAGTTGTTTATTTTGGAAAACATATCTCTGATAAAATTAGAGATACTAATAGAGTATTTTCAGAAATACTTATTAGTCCATTTATTGTTCGTAATGAAAGAAAAATAAGACATCAAACTTATGATGAATTTGTAGATATTAAGAAAAGAATAATTATAGGTTTTGATATAGATAAACAAGGAGATTTTGTTACTAAAGATGTTTTGAACTATGTTAATAGTAATTCTATTGACGATAAAACATTTGAATTTATGCGTATCATTTATAATAAACTTAATTATAATAGTAATAAAGTTATTATAGATTTTTATGATAAAGATATTAAAGATGTATGCGTTAATAAATATATTTTTGATAAATCTATAAATTATGGCAAACAATAAAACTATTACAATAGAACATATTATTGCTAAACTCGATAATGATTTCAATCCTGATGGAAGTGATTGGATTCCTAGAGTTCCTGCTTGGTGTGTTGATGCTATGAATGAACTTAAAGTTCTTCGTAAAGTTGATAAGAAAATGAAACTAACTGTCATTAATAAGATAGCTAAAAGTAAATGTTGTCTTATTGATGACGGTCTTAAAGTATATGATAGTAATGGTTGTGAAGTACCTAGAGCTGATACTAGTAAATATAGATGTGGTGATACTGAATCTGCTCCATCCTCTACGGGGGGTCAAGCGGAGGACGAAAGTCCGGAGCGTGCTACTAATAAAGACTATCTTGGTATGCCCGATGATTGTTGTCCTAATGGTTCTAGAACTAGAGAAGTTATTGATACTGGTAAAGTAGGATGTAATCCTGTTGTTTATACAGTTCATAATAATACTGAATGTCCAAGATGTCAGCATGAAGTTCATTCTCATTGTCAGACCCCCCGTGGAGGATATGATAAGTCAAATCATAATTATATTCTTATTGGAGGTAATACTATTGAACTTAATTTTAATGATACTTGTATAACAGTTGTTTATAAAGATATTGAAACTCAATATAGTGATAATTATCATTGTGAAATTCCTGTTATACCTGCTAACGGTAAATTAATTCAAGGTCTTACTTATTATTGTATGGCTCGTATGCTTATGAGAGGATATAAACATCCTGTGTTTAATCTTTCTGCTAGTCAATATGGAACTAATCCTTTCTATCTATGGGAAAGTATGAAGAAAGATATTAAGACTAGTATTCTATTAGATGAACAAAGTGATGATGATAGTGGTTGGAATGAGTTCTTTTATAACTTTACTTTTCCTAAATAATTATGAATATACAAAAGAAACTTAGTCTTAATAAACATCCGGGTGATTGTGTACCTTATTCATTAGTTGCTGCTAAGAACGTTAAAGTAAGTAATGATGATAGGATGATTGTTAATGAAGAAGGACTTGAAGATTGTAAAGCAATTGCCAATTCTATTCATGAAGATGGTATTAATAATTTTAAAATAGTTGGTGTTATTCCAACTAGTACTGAACTTATTTTATTTATTGTTAATACTGATTCTAATGAATCTTATATTTATAGATATAATGAACAAGCTGATAATTGTTATAGAGTAAATAGTAATTGGAAATATAATGGTGGTAAGATTAAAGGAACATATACTTATAATGTTAAAAATCATCTTATAGTAGCTATTGCTGAAAGTGATACTTCTATTGATGTTCCTCTTAAAACTATTAATATTGATTTAGATTCTGACCGTCCTGATTCTGAAATGTCTGTTATTCCACAAATAACTTTGCCTACTATTAGTGGTTTAAATTATGTTAGTGGTGGAGCTTATAAAGGATTTTATTTTATATTTATTAGATATAAGATAGATAAAACTAATTATACTAAATGGTATAGTATTGGATTTCCTATTTTTAATGATGTTATAATTCCACAAGTTATTAATAAAGTTTGTTTTAGAAAAACTCATGTTTATGAACCGGAAGATGAACCAAATGGTTATTGTTATGGTAATACCGATTCATTTAGTGATTCTAAAGATATATGTAATCAAACTTTTGAAATAAATATTAGTGGAGGTCGTTCTGGTCTTTATCAACTTGGTTTTATTGTATGTAAAAAAGATAGTACTCAAGCGTTTAGAACAGATGATTTAAATAATAATATTTTTAAATTTAGTAGAGATGTTCTTGTTGAATATAATGTTTCTGATTTAACTACTGACTATTATAATTATTATAATGTTGGCAATATTATTAATTATAAAAATAGAGTATATATTGCTAATTATAATGAACATACTGATAATGATGATAGAACTTTAAATAATGGTAAAACATTAGAAGAGGCTGTTAAAGATATTACTATTAAACTTCGTAACAAAGCTGTTAATGCTTATTATAATGATTATACTACTGTTAATGCAGTTAGTGAAAAAGGTCCATATTTTAAAATGGCTAGCCTTCAAATGACTGGTACTGCTGATTGGCAAATTAAAGATATTAATAAAGTATTCAATAATAATCAATATCCTTTTCGTACTTTTAGAACTTTATTTAATGATACAGTTATACAAGGTATTGCAGCACATGAATATTTAAAGATTAATTATAATGCTAAAATAAAAGTAGGTAGTAGAGATAGTCATAATCTTAAAGAATATCTTGCTTGTCATTGTTTTATTATTCCTACAAGTTATAAATATGAAAATAATCAATCTGTTTATACTTTACCTAGTACAGTTAAAATAGCTTGTTATGTTTATAATGGAATTGGATTTACAGAAGATGCTGTATTTACTAGTGGACAAGTATTATTTGGTGATACTATATTTGATATTGATAATTGTAAAATAAGAATTACTCATTCTACTATTGACCCTAGTTATGATTTTAATGAACGTAAAAAGAATGATACTCTTATTCCTGGAGAAGTATATAACTTTTTTATTCATTTTGTTGATAAATATGGTGATGCTAGTAGAGGATATAAATTGTCAAATAAAGATAAGTATATAAATAATATTGTTAATGATGGTTCTCATTGTACTATAATTACTTTTAATTGGAATAATCAAGGTAATGGTAATATTCCATATTGGGCAGTTATTAGTGGAGATATTCCAATATCTACTATTAGTTCTAATGTTAAAAGGTATATTGCTAATCATAAAATTGTAGTTTATACTGCTAAACCAATAAATAATCCTACTACTAATATCTTACTTAATAGTTCTGGTGAACTTGAAGCTACTAATAAAGATGAACTATATACTCTTATATCTAATTACTTTATTGATTATCAAGATAAAGATAAATATAATGATTTATATGTTTATCAAGTTATAAATAGTGGTAGTTATACTCCTTGTAGTAATCAAGTAATAGGTGCTATTGGTGTTGATAGTGAAGCTAAATTTGGTTATTACGAAAATATTAATGGTGATGAACTATTTAGAATACCTGATTTAATATTTGATGCTGAAGCTATTGGTGGTGAACATACTAGAGATTTTGTGTATAATATGAATAATACTTTTAATAAGTTTTATATTCGTGCTAATATTGATACTACTTTATGGAATCAAATTAAAGAATTAGGTTATGTTGGATGGTTTATTAGTTATGAAAAAGTTGAACCTATTACTAGATATACTGGATTACTAACTAGAAAAGATTATTGTAATATAGCTAGTAATGTTACTTGGGTAAATAATAATTGGGGTACAAAACCCGGTTTTGTAGCGAATAATTTTATTAGTGATAAATGTTATCTATATAGTGGTCGATTTGATATTGATGATAGTATTAAATATGATTTTAATATTATTCGTATTGATGGTAAATGTAAATTTAAACCTTATAAAGAAAAACATGATGTAGTTGATATGGTAGTTAATACTACCTATCCTTATAGTTATAATATGCCAGTTATAGGTGTTATTAGTAGAAATGAATATAAACCTATTAATAATTATAAACTAGTAGTTGCTGATAGTGTTACTGATAGTAGAGCTGGAAAAGGAACTGCTCTTGAAATGGACGATTATAAGGAATTACTACTTGATGCTGAAACTATGTTTCTCGCAACAGTTCTTAATTGTACTAAAAATATTTATACTAGCAAAGAAAAAGAACTTGTAAGACTTAATGACGTTTGTTATAATGGTGGAACTTATTCTATTGAACATGGATATAATGGTAGAATGACTTATGATGGTATTCTTATTTATAATGATAATGGAGTTATAATGAACGAAGGCAATTATAAATTATATACTCCTACTAATAATCAATATTATTATAGTGGTGATGAACCATGTTGGTTTGATATTCCATTCAATGTTTATATTCAGTTTCCTTTATATAGTGATAAGTTCTTTGAAAGTAAATGTTTTAATAATGAACCTAGTAAGATAGCTTTTAGTATTAAAGAAGATACTGACAATAAAAGTGTTGCTTTTGGTACATTTGTAGAACCTAAGAATAGTGTTGATTTATTTAAAGACCCTATTGGAAATGTTGACCAATATGTTCCTAAATTGTTAACTCAATATCGTAATGATATTATTAATATTACTCGTTTTGATAAAACTATAAGACGTAGTAATGTTATTCAAGATGAAAGTGAAATTAATGCTTGGAGAATATTTCCTATTGAAGGTTATAAAAATATTACTGAAAATAAAGGAAGTATAACTAATTTAGTTGGAATTGGATATTATCTTTTAGTTCATACTCAACATAGTATGTTTATGTTTGATATAAGTGCTGCACTTAAAACTAGAGATGAAAATGTTCAATTATATCAACCTGATGCTTTTGAAGTTGATTATAAAGAAGTCTTTACTAGTGATAAAGGTTATGGTGGACTGCAAGATGATTTAGCATATATAGTCGGAGAATTTGGTTATATTTTTTATAACGATGATTTTCATAAACTTTATCAATTTGATGATGGTCAACTTAAAATAATGGATGAAGATATTAAATTATGGCTATATAAATATCATCCTAATAAAGTTAGATTTGCTCATGATAAATTTAATAATCGTATTCTAATTAAATTTGATTATACTTATGATAATATTAATCCTAATACTAAAGAATCTATTATAGAATCACATAATGAAGTTATTAGTTTTAATTATAAAATAGGTAGTTTTATTAGTTTACATGATTATTATTTTAATAATGCTTGGTCTACTAAAACTAAATGTTATTTTCAAACTGAACATAACGATGATAGACTTAACTGTCCTCTTCATGTATTTACTCATGAATATAATTATGGTAGATTTAATACTCACATGGGTGATGATAGTAGAAGTCTATATTTAGTATCTAAACAAGAAGTTGGTGATGAGCCTATATTAGTTCATAATAGTTATATTGATATTATGGTTAATGAATCTTATGAACTTATTAAATTTCTTGAATTTATTAAATATAAAGTACGTAAGATATATATTCCTATTTATAGTGATAATATTAATAATCCTGTTGATTTAAGAGAACATCCTTATGCTGGAGATATACTTCGTATATTTAATGAAGATAATGATACTGATGATATAGATATTAATATTGATAAACTTAATGAATTTAATAAGTATAAAAAACCTTGGTATGAATTAACTCAATATAACTTTAATTATTTCCGTAATGCAATTAAAGAACATCCTAATACAGTAAGTGATAAACTTCGTAGAGTATATGGTAATTATTTTGTAGTTCGTTTTATATTTAATAATTCAGATAATAAGCGCATTGAATTTGAAAGTCTTGAATGTGCTCAAACTCAATTTAGAAAATTATGATACAGTATAGAGATAGACAAAGACAAAAAGCTTTTATTGGTGCTATTATTGGTGCAGCTGCTAGTATTGCTGGTGGTATAATTAAAGGCAATAAACAAAAGAAAGCTCAAGAAAAAGCCCAAGCTGAAGCTCAAGCTGCACAAGACCATAAAGATGCTTTACAAAATGCTCAAGCTTTAACTAGTGCTTATGCTAATCAAGATTATGTTGGTCAATATAATGATAAGCTTACTCTTAAATGTGGGGGTAGAGTTCGACGTAAAGCTGGTTTCGGTACTGAATTTGCTGATGCTCTTCCCGGTTTAGGTAGTCTTGCTAGTTCTATTACAGGAGTTCAAGGACTTGGTGAATTAGGTACTGCAATAGGTCAAGGTATTTCTGCTAATCAACAAATTAATGAAAATAAACGTATTGCTCAAGAAGCTGAACAGCGTAAACAACTTCAAGCTGGTCAACAGCAACTTAATATTACTTCTGATAAAATGACTAATCCAATGACTATGTATCAACGTTCTAGTTTTATTAATAAATATAAATGTGGTGGACGTAGAAAAGCATGGATTGGTGCTGCTATTGGTGCTGCTGGAAGTTTAATTGGTGGTATGTTTGGAAGTAAAGGTCAACAACCAATTCAAGTTAAACAAGCTGACCAAGCTAGTTATAGTGCTCCTAAAACTGGTCTTGAACGTCCTGAATGGATTACTAATGGTACTGTTCAACAACCTGTTATGCCTCAATCAGTATATCGAGATAGGCTAAATGTATATCGCTGTGGCGGTCATAAACGCTAGTCTTTTGCTCTCTGTTGAATTATTATATATAGGTATGAACTATTAATCGACTGATAGGCTATTGTTCAGCAGAGAGCCTTAAAATCAATCAAATTACAATTTCTCATTATATTATATAAAATGCCTAGAAAAGATAAAGTTATTCATATAAGTAATTTACCTAGTACATTTAGAGGTAATGTTACTCGTAATGGAAGATTTATTCAAAATGGTATTCCTCCACTCGATGGAGCTTATGATAAAGTTGCTGAATCTACTGGTTTAATAAGACTCGGTAATGAATTTCTCTATAATGGTGTGAATAATTTAGTATCTAAAGATAATAGAGAAAAATTAATGAATAATACTGCTGGTAGACTTATTAATTATGTTAAAGATTTTAATAAAGAATCTTTTCCTAGTGATGATGAACTTGGACCAACATTTCCATTTAATATTATTCAAACTCCCAAAAGTAATGGAAAAAAGCTTCCTCAAAAGCAATATGCTGTTGGTGGTAAAATACCAAATGTAGTTGCTGGTGGTATTGCTCAACCTCTTGGTAATAATTTCTTTTATATGAATGGAAGAAAACATAGTCAAGGTGGTATTGATATTGGTCCTAGTGATAAAACTGGTATTGAAGTAGAAGGTGGTGAAGTAGTTGAAACTAATGGTAATGAACTTAAAGTTTATTCTGCACAGCCTATACTTAATGGTGCTAGTCCTGCTCAATTAGTTATGGGTGGAGCTAATCCTAATAAAGTATTTAAAGCTCAAGAAGATTTTAAAGATAGAAATAGAATTAATGATGATGGAACTAAATATAAAGAAGGTGGCAAAATTTATCAAGCACCTGATGAATATAAAAGACAAATCGCTGAAAGTGGTTCGATAATTATTGGTGGTTATCCTACAATAGCTGGTAATAGAAATTATAAATTTATTAAAGGTTTAACTAAAGCTTCTAGAATAGGTAGAACTGCTACTAATTTTATTAATTTAGGTAGACAAAAGATTTATGATTTAGCTAATAAAATTGATAATACTTGGATTAATCAAGGTATTAAAGAAGTTTATAGAACAACTATCGGTAAACATGGTAGTAATCTTCCTAGAACTGTTGATTATATAAATAAAAATAATATAAATGAAAATAAAAAAGCTATGGGTGGATTAAGTAGAGATAAAGATTATGGTTCTAAAAAGAAACCTTATCCTAGTGTAGCTAAAAAAGATTTTGCTGGTGGACATAGAAGTTATCCTATTCCTACAAAAGCAGATGCTGTTGATGCTTTAAGACTAGCTGGACTTCACGGTAGAAATGATGTTAAAGCTAAAGTTTATAATAAATATCCAGAACTTAGAAAGAAAGGTAATGTTGGATTAGTTGTTAGTATTAATGGTAATGTTAAGAATGGATTAATTCATTCTCCATCCTCTACGGGGGGTCTACGCGATAAATTTACTGTTGGCGGAAAACGTATTAATCGTCATGGAAGAACTTGGGAATATGATGAACAAAATGGATATTATGTTCCTATAACTAATAGAACTATTAATAGAACTTCTGCTTATCCTATTAATAAATCTGCTAGAGGAGAAACTATTATTGGAAGTGATTATACTTTTAGAAATGGAAGATGGTCTAAAAATAATAATGTAAATACTAATACTAATAAACCTAATATTGATAATGGAAATCGTCGTCCTCAATATTATGCAGAACGTAGACTTCCTTTATTTGAAGATGGTGCTGGAATTACTAGCGGTTTAGTTAGAGCTGGTTGGAGTCATGGAAATGATAAAGGTATTAGTACAAATAATACTAATATTCCAAGTTTATCTGCAACTAAATCTAGCGGGAAGACCCCCCGTAGAGGACGTAGTAAGTCAAGTCAATCAACTCAATCTGTTCCTACTAAAACACCTCCTACTGCTGTTTATAATCGCAATTTACCTAAAGTAGAAGCTAGTATTCCTACTACTTTATCTGTTTCTACTAGTACTCCTAATCAAGGAACAAAATATTCTGATAGTAAAGGTCAAGGTAAATTTAAAAATCTTACTACTGCTGATTGGATTGGATTAGGTAGTAATGTAGCTGGTAGTTTAGCTAGCTATTTTGCTAGTAGAAGAGCTATTAATAAAATGAGAGGTCCAGGTCAACCTACTCTTATTAGTGCTAATAAACTTAAAACTAAATATAATATTAATCCTCAACTTGATAGAATTAGAGAAGATAAATTTGAGGCTTATCGTGATATTGATTCTAATACTGCTAGTAGTCGTGTAAGTTTAGCTCGTAAACAACGAGTTCGTAATACTGCTGGTCAAGCTGCTAATGAACTTTATGGTAATAAAGAAAATATAGAAACTAATCTTATTAATCAAGATAGACGTAATCAACAAAGTGTTCGTCAATTTAATGCTCAACAATACAATCAATATATAGATAGAAAAACAGCATTTGATAATGGTATTAGAGAAGCTAAAGTAACTAATATTAATAATTTATTTAGTGGTATTAATGCTGGTATTCAAGATATGATTAGTAGATATGAAAATCGTAAAGCTTTAAATAATACTATTGGCGCAATGAGAGCATCTGCCCCTAATGTAGATGATAGAATTATGAGAGATGCTGGAGTTGATTATGATGAATTTATTATTCGTAAACGTAGAAAACTTGGAGGAAAACAATCATGCCTATAAACTTTTATACTCCTACTTTTAGACAACAAGTTAATCCTATTGACTTAAATGTCTTAGCTAGAACTTATAATACTCTTGAACAAGGGCATCAACAAGCTATTCAAACTAAATCTCAAATTGATGCTCAACTTGCTCAATTAGATTTAAATGAAGCCGAAGATGCTTGGCGTCAAGAACAACTTAATAAAGTTCGTAATGCTCTTACCGAAAATATGCAATATGGTAATGCTTATTCTAGTCTTGATGATATAGTTGGAACTTATGGAGATATAACTTCAAGTCCGGGAATGATTGGTCGTTTGCGTGCTCAACAAGATTATAAAGCATATATGGATAATCTTGATAAACGTACTGATTTATCTGAAGATTATAAGAATTATTATCGTACTGTTAATAAATATAATTATCAAGATATAACTGATAAGAATGGTAATGTTATTGGTGGAAGTAAATGGACTCCTATTGATAAAGAAGTTTCTGAAATTCCTATGAATCAAATACTTAATCAAGCACTTCAATGGGCTGCTAAAGAACAAGGCGGAGGTAGTCAAACAAGATGGCTTGATGCTAACGGTAAAGTTACTGATGATATTACTAAATCTGTTACAGGAGAGATTTATTCTCATACTAAAGGTGATTGGCAAAGGTTAAGTAAAACTAAACTTGCTGAAGCTGTTAAAGCTGTTATTGAAAATACTCCTGGCGCTAAAGCTAGTCTTGAACAAGATTATAAGATTGCTAAATGGAAATATGACCAAAATGGTAGTAATCCTGATATAACAGATAAAAATGGTATTCTGCTTACTCCTGAACAGTATCTTGCTAAACGTATTGACCCTTTCTATAATGCTGCGACTTTTTATAATCAAAGTAGTAATACTACTTATGGAGAAGCATGGAAAGCTCAATTAGCTTTAGCTAAACAAGCTGGACTAGGAAGTACAACTCAAAGAAAACAAGCTATTGATAATTTAACTTATAAAGGTACTCCTGTTCGTATTGATAATTTTATGCCTGCTCAAGCTCAAGCTGAAATTACTAGTAATAGACAATCAATAGCTGGATTGCTTAGTAAATATAATCCTGATATTAATATTAATTTAAGCACTGCTAATCCAGATGATATTAGAACTAGTATAATGACTAATATTACTAATCCATCTGATAGAGCCTATGCTTTAAGTTATCTTAATGATATTATTGATAATCAAGAATATATTAATAATCTTAAAGTTGGTAAATCTCAAGATAGTATTGATGGATTTGATACATATAATTCTATTATTAGTTTAAGTGATTTACCTAGTAATAAATATTCAGATAGATATAGTAAATATGTTAATCAAATATTTGGAGATAGTTCTGCTATTAGACAATACTTTAATAACGATGATGTATATAATTCATTTATTAATGCTATTGGTGGAGAGAAAAAAGCTGCTAGTCTTGGAGTAAGATTTGGTTCTGATGGTAATGGTTATAGATATGCTGAATTACCTAAAGATTATCATAAATCTATTTATAGTTTTGGTAAAGCTGTTAAAGAAGCTGAAGATACTAGAAATCTTTTAAATGCTTTTCTTAATTCTGCTAAGACTAGATTTTTTGGTTACGGTGATAAATTTGTTCGAGTTGACTCTAATGGTGAAGAACATCATGCTGGATTGCCAACAGGCAATAAAGAACCTTATATTGGTTTAATTGATTATGTTGATTCTCTTAAATCTAAAAATGATGCTGTTCTTGACGGTGGGCAAATAACTTCTTCTACTATTGGTATTAGTGCTTTAACTCCAGAATTAGCTGAAATTAATTTTATGATGAACGCTAATCCTGAAGAAGCTAGTAAACTTTCAGCTTATAAAAAGAATAAAGAAGAACAAGCTATGATGGCTATTCGTAGTGGTATTGATTTAACTCAAGGAGAAGCTTATATTACTAGTGAAAATGGAATATTTGAACCTATGACTTCTGAGGATAGAAAAGCTTATACAGTTTATCTTAGAAGTGCTAAAGAAAATGAAATTACTCCTACTATTGTTCGTGACCCAAAAACTGGTGATGTTGGAGTTCAAATTAATATTGCTGGTTATTATGATACAGAAGGTAAACTTAAAAGAGAACCTATTACTTTACTTGTAGGTAGTGGTGCTATTGATAGTTCTATTATTCAATCTTGGAATCAAGATACTAGTTGGAGAGCTGCTGGTAAAGTAGAAAATTATTATAATGCTAATAGACCTATTTCTCTTACTAATAATGCTGCATTTACTGGAATTGATAAATTTAAATTAGTACCTAATGGTGAAGGTTTTAATTTAATTAATTCTACTAATAATCAAACTATTGGTTTAGTAAGTAAAGAAAATGCTGTTGATATTGTAGATAATTTATCTCAATGGGAACAAACTATAACTGCTGTTAAAGCTGGTATGGCAGTAGATGAAAATGCTGTTAAAGCTATTCAACAAAATGTTGCTACTAAACTTGCCCAACTTAGTGGCAGTTCAGATCCTTATGTTATTCAATATTACTATGATGAATTAACTAATAATCTATATTAATATGGATGTATTAAAGTTTCTACAAGGTGGTAATAAAACACCTAATCCTGAATATAATCCTAAAACTAAAAAGGGAGCTATACAGCCTCCTACTTTAGTTGATTACAACCCCGGCACTTCTATTAGTGACCGGGGTCGTGGTCATTTATTTAGTCGTATTGCTGGGCAATCATATAATCTTAATCAATATGATATAGATAAATATGCTCCTTATGATGTTTATGTTAATCCTGTTGATGACCCAGAAAAACTTGATAAAGAACGTGCTGTTAATCAAAGTAATTGGGAACAAGGATTAAGAATGATTGGACAGATTGGTAATGAGATTACTGTTGGTACAGCTATTGGTTTTGCAGATTTAGCTGATGCTTTCTATAATATGGTTAGTAATAGTCCTAATGATTATCAATCTGAAATAAGTTCTGAACTTGAAGCTTTAAAAGAATCTATTAATGAGCGTTTAGCTATATATAGAGAAAATCCTAATGCTGCTTTTGATATTGGAGATTTTGCTTGGTGGGCTAGTAACGCTCCTAGTATAGCTAGTTCTTTAACTCTTATGGTTCCTAGTACTGGTCTTGCTAAAGGTGTTTCTTTATTAGGTAAAGGTATACAGTTTAATAAATTAGCTAATAAAATGGCTAATGCTATTAATATGACTCAAAAGAGTAGAGCCATTACTGGTAGAATAGCAGAGGCTACTGCTATTGGAGTTCCTTCTCGTTATCTTGAAAATTATCAAGAAGCTAGACAAACTTATAACGATATTAAAGATTATTCTAAAACTCAACTTGCTAATATGAATGATAAACAAAGAGAAGAGTTTTATAATAATAATCCTAAATATAAAGATATGTCTGATGAAGAAGTAGCTAAAGATATTGCTAAAAATAGTGCTGATATTACTTTTGCTGAAGATTGGGCTAATGTTCTTTTTGATGTATGGCAAGTTTATAGTTTAAAAAACTTATGGAAAAATGCTTTAAGTAGTAATACAATTAGTTCTAGACTTAGAAATTTAAATACTGCATTTAATAGTAATATTGATGATGCTGCCGCAATTACTAATGCTTTAAGTAATAAAACTACTAAACAAGCAATTACTAGTACATTAAAAGATGTAGGCGATGATATTCTTCATGGTGTTAGATCTGAATGGACAGAAGGAGTTGAAGAAGCTATTAATTATATAGCTAGTCAAGATGGTTTATATAATGGTAAAAAAGTATTTGATAAAGATATTCCTCAACAAACTATTAAAGATTATCTTCAAGACCCAATGTTATGGGAGCAAGCATTTTGGGGTGCTCTTGGTGGTGTTACTTTTAGTAGTGTTATGAATAAAGCTGGAGAGTTTATTAATAAACGTCTTGATAAAGATTGGACTTCTGCTGAAAAACAAAGAGAAAACGAAATTCTTGGTCGTACTGCTACTTTTCAAGCATATCAAGAAAGACTTAATAGTATTGCTAATGGTAAAAATCCATTTATAATTATTACTGATGAAAATGGCAATCAAGTTAATTCAGATATTATTGCTGGTACTGAAGAAGAACTTCGTAGTATAGCTGAAAAAGAATATATGGATAATATTATTATTAATTCTATGAACGCTGGTAATTTAGGACTTCTTGAAAGTTCTATTAATAGTAAAGAATTTAATGATAGTATTACTAATAAACTTGGATTACAACAACAAGATAGTAATGAACTTATTAATAGATTTAAAACTGAAATTAATAATCTTAAAAATGAATATAATACTACTTTAAATAAAATTAATAGACTTGGTGGCGGATTTGAAGTTGGTCGTATTATAGCTACTCAAATGGCTCATGCTCGTAATCGTCAAGAAAATTATAATAATCTTCTTAATTGGGCTAATGATGTTTTAAATCAAGATATTACAAATAATCATATTGAAGATGTTGATATTAATTCTGCTAAGAATGGTATTTATCAGCATATTATTAATAGTATTCAAAGAGATATTAAAACTATTCAAGATAACGCTGCAATTAATAATTCCGTTAAACAAGAACGTATTGCTCAATTAAATGAACGATTAAATGCTATTAATAAACTTTATACTCCTATTGATATTGAAAATAAAAATGATATTCAATCAGCTATTCAACTTCAAAAACAATATAATGAAGTATTTAAAGATTTAGCAGAAGTTGTTAATGCTGAGATTAATGTTGAAGTTAATAAAAATCAACTTAATCTATCTGATGATAATATTAAATCTCGTATAACTTATCTTAATAACTTCTTTGATAATAGTCGTAAAAAGATTGTTAATAAAGCTATGGACGATTTACGTAATGCTTATAAACAATATGGTAAAGAATATGTCAATTCTGTTATTAAAGATGCTAATAATGGTAATAAACCTAATATAGATAAAGTTATTAGAGATGCTTATGCTGCACTTGATTTAAGTTCTAAAGGTAATGAACATCTTAAAAATACAATAGAACAATTAGCTGAAATTGCTGAGATTGAAAACGATGTTAATAATACTCCTAAAGAGGAAGAAATTGCTCCTGTTAATCCTGATGTTAATGAAGTTAATGAAACTAATGTAGATGATACTAACTCATCTCCATCCTCCACGGGGAGTATAGCGGAGCGAAGCGAAGCGGTTCCTAGTGAGCCTACTAATGCTGAACAACCTCAATCTCAAACTGAACAACCAATTTCTCAAGAACCTATTAGTACTACTAAATCTGAAGTTAATAATAATCTTCCAGATGATGAATTTGAACGTGGTCAAATAGGTACTGATTTAGTTTATGAAAGTATTGCTGATTTAGAAGATTCTCTTGGACATGAATCAACTAGTAGTGATTTACTTAATGCAAAACAATCTTTTATTGATAAACTTAGTCAAGCTGGATTTGAACAAACAGAAGCTGCTGATATAGTTAATAATATTATTGATGGTCTTACAGGAGGTAGTTTATATAGTTCTGTTCAAGATGATAGTACTAGACGTTTATTACTTAATGCTACTTATGCTACTGTTACAGGTAATGAACGCAATATAGAAGCTGTTATGAATGATTTTGCTAATAGTGTTGATAGTGAAGGTAATACTAGAGGTAAAATTGTTAATGGTAAAGTCTATCTTAGTATTGGTCAATTAGTTGAATATATAGATAGTGTTACGGGTAATAAAATTATTAAAAATTACTTGTTTAATCAAATAAAAAACTATCTTTACGCCAGCACTAATAATCAAGGTAAATATCGTGCTACTGATGAATCAACTATTAAAAAACTTAATGCTAGACAATTTGTTCAATACGTTGACGGTATTGCTAAAGAACGTCTTGAAAGACTTCAAGTTGAACATACTAATAATGTTAATCTTAAGTATATAGTAGAGAATGAAAATGTTAAAGCATTTACTAGTATTAAGCAAGGTGATTATTTAGAAGCCATATATAATGTTAAACTTAAACGTATTGATATATTTGCTAATGATACAATTATTGGTTATATAGGAGTTCCAAATATTGATAAGTTTGGTAATTATGATATGGTTAATCAAGGTTGGAAATATAATATTCATGCTGAAAATGGTCAAGTTGTTTCTCCACTTAAAGACGCTTTAATTAGTATTCTTGATGGTGATAGATTTGACGAAGAATTTATTGGTCATTTATATGAACTTGCTGTTAAAGAAGAAGTTACACAAAAAGAACTTGTTAATCTATTTAAAGAATTTGAAACTAAATATCCTGATATAGTTAGAGATTTTACTACTCCTGTTGCAAGTTTTGATTTAGCTGGACATCTTGTTAATCTTACTAAATATATATTTAATCAACCTTATGAAAATAGTCATGAAGCCAGTATTAATCGTTGGTTTAATAATCTTCTTAATAGTTATGACCAAGCTATTACAATAGTTAAAGGTGATTTTAAAGGTAAGATTAAAGCTGTTAATGTTAAATATGGAGTTCTTAATACTATTGATGACGCTAATGGCGAATGGAATGATGTACAAGAAACAGTAGTTGGTTATGATGAAAATATTAACAAACTTGGTGTAGTTGTACAAGGTCAAGTATATCTTAATGGAGAAAGCAAACCTACTATTATTGAAAATCTTACTACTAATGGTATGCCTGTTATTAGTATTCCAAGTAGTGATGGTACTTCTTTATATACTTTTTGTAAACAAGTTCCATTAAATAGTAATCTACTTAAAGGTGATGCTCGACGTATTATTAATTCTATTAAGAATGAAGTTAATAATCTTTGTAAAGATTATATTAGTGGTAAAATAAGTTTTGGTGAACTTAAACAAAGTCTTGGGGATATATTTGGAAATAATAAACTTATTAACGGAGATAGAAATACTGGACTTCAAATTAGTATTAATCCTACTAATATAGGCTTTTATGTTAAAGGTGCACATTTTAATGGTAAGGATTATGCTTTTACTATTAATTCTGATGCTGGTAATTATAAACGTAATATTATTATTAATTCTCCTTATGTTGTTAATAGTGCTTTTAAAATAGGTAAAAGTTATGGTATTAATGCTAGTACTATTGATAAATTAGATAATGCTCTTCGTCCTGTTATTGATGAAATGTTTAACTATGCCCAATTTGCTATTAGTAAAGATTTTATTAATGATAGTACAAAAACTAATGATAAAACTAATAAATATATTTATCGTGAAAATGGTAAAACTATTATAAATATTGATGGTAAAACTTATAGTTATAATAGTTATCAAGATTTTATTATTAGTAATGGTTTAGTTAGAACTAAATTAGCTAATACTAATACTAATGAAACTGCTGGTAATTGGCAAATAGATATTCATTCTAAACTCGATATTACTTATGAACTTGATGGTAGACCCCCCGTGGAGGATGGAGCAATACCTGAACAGCTATCAGAGTTCATGTTAGATGATACTCTTAATGCTATTAATTTTAATGCTTTTGAATCTGCTATAACTGCTAAGAATTTAACTCGTGGACTTAAAAAGTATTTTGCTAATGACCAAACTGCTATTGATTATATTAATGCTCTTCAAAAGATTGATATTTTACCTAAAAATATTCAAGTTGTAGATAGTATTACTGATAATAATGGTAATAAAGTTAATGCTGTTTATCATCGTGATACAGATACTATTGAACTTAATCGTTCTGCTATTGCTGGTCAAAGAGTTTATCGAGTTGTTAATATTATACTTCATGAAAGTTTACATAGACAACTTTATACTAAATATAATACTGAACAAGCTCTTGCTTTAGTTAAACCTATTTATGGTAAATTTAAGTTTTGGCTTGATACTCAGGATGATGCTACTAAAGAAAGACTTAAACCTTATCTATTTGAGAACTTTAATACAAGTGAAGCTCTTGAAGAATTTCTAGTTGAAAGTATTACTAGTAATGCTCTTATGACTGCACTTAATGAAATTAAATATGATAATAGAAAAGTTAATAAACGTAAGACTTTATTTAGTAGACTTCTTGAAGTTATTGCTGATATGTTAGGTATTAAGATTAATGAAGATAGTTTATTAGCTGCTGCTAGAGATGCTTATAAAGCTATTAAAAAAATGCCTAAAGAAAGTAATCAAGAAGCTATTCAAGGAACTTTTCAGTTTGAAGAAGAAACTGCTAGTACAGAACAAACTGAAAATCCTAATGAAGATAACAGTCAAGATTATAATTATAATAATGATAATCTTAATGATGGACTTGATATGTTTAGTAGTGTTGATGATGATATAGTGTCAAATATGGCTGAATTAACTAGCCGTTTACCAATAGACCAACAGCCCGAATTTGCCACTTTGCTTGACACAGGACGCATCAGTTTTAGTTGTATGTAGAATTAATCGAGCAAATATAAAAGTCGCTTAAAACGAAAGAAAACAGCCTCTATGACGATGTAATTAAATTTTACTTTACATTAGTCATAGAGGTATTACTATTAATGAATTTAAACTTAAATATAAACTTATGAGTTGTGGAAATATTAAACTTGTAGGATATAATAATCTTAATAATATTATTATTAAAGAACATGGTTCTAATAATGCAGATTATTATAGTCTTATAGCTATGGTTGAAGACCCAATCTTTAAGAAGATTATAGCTGATAGAGGTATTAATGTTAAAACTTCTGGAAGACAAGCTTATAATGCTCTTCTTGAAGCTAGAGCTATTAAACTTCGTAATATGGATGATATAGCTTCTGTTGCTGAAAAAGAAGAACGTGGTTTGTTTAGTACAATTAAAGCTAGAGATACAGCTATTACTTATATGGCTGATATTATGAATAAACTTAGTTTTAATTTTTTATATAATGGCGCTCCATTAAATTTTAATGAAATTAAAAAACGTACTAATGAAACTGTTATTAATGCTGGACTTAAACGTGCTAAGAAATTAGCTGGAAGTGATGAAGCTAAAAATAATGAACTTAATAGTTTTATTAATAATCCAAGTCCTGCTATTAAAATTAATGGTCTTGGTGCATTTCTTCGTAAATATGGTGATGCTCAAGATTTTAATTATGGTGCATTACTTCGTTCTTTAACTAATACTGAATTTAATGAAGCTCTTTTTAATAATAAAAATGTAGCTAAACTTATTAAACGAGATGAGTTATATCAAACTACTGATTATGAAGAATTAGGCGGTTATCTTGATGAAACTTCTACTGAAGGTGATGAAAATAGTATAGATGATGGTATTGATTTAATGACTCAACTTTGGAATTTAAGTATTGGTGAAGTTAAAGATTTTAATAAACACGTAGAAGAAATTATTAAATATCATCTTGCAAGTTTACCTAAACTTACTGCTGCTTCTCAACTTGATAATGGAAGTTATCCTTTTGATACTAATAATGAATTAGGAGTTGTTACTTTTTCTGATGCTAATTATTTATCTAAAATATTATATGCTAGTGCTGATACTAGTAATGTAGATAATTTTATAGCTAGTCTTAAACGTATATCTGAAACTATTCCAAATTGTGAATGTTTAATTCAATTACATGATTTACTTAACAAAAATAAAGTATTTGCTAATAAGTATATGATGGTGTTTAATAAACCTATTATATCTAAAATTGAAACTTATATTCAAACTGATTCTAATGATAATAGTTATGTTCGTGCTCGTGTAACTAATCCTAATACTGATTCTCGTACTATTTTACAGAATACTTTTTATAATAATGTTAAGAATAATATTATTACTAATCGTGTTCCTACTGCTCGTGAAAAGTTTCGTATATATGATAGATATAAAAATACTCCTCATGCCAATCTTTATTTATATGATGCTTTTAAAGAAATATTTCCAGATATTAATCAAGCTAGTTTTAATTTAGCTATTGCTAAGATTGGTCGTGTAGCTATGGCTAATAATCTTATTAATTTTACCAATGTTATTAATCGTACAGTTGAAAACTATAATAAATATGTAGAAGCACTTAAAAAGGATGAAGGAACTAAAATGCCTGATAGTTTTATTAATAGAGGTGATACTTCTATAATATATCAAATGGCTGATGTTTTTAAAGATATTATTTATATTCCTGTTGAACTTAATTCTCGTAATCCCGAAGGTAATTTAAGTTCTGATGTTATTAATAGAAGTTTTATTACTAATATTGCTAAAATAATCAATGATGATAAATCTACTGTTGAAGAGCAAAACGCGATGGTTGAAGCTTATGCTAAACAAAAGTTTGCTAGTCATCAATATGATTATAGTAATTTACTTCTTGAACATAGAGATAGTAATGGTAATATAATTAATTATGGATTGTTTAGAAGAATTGGAAATGGAACTCCTAAACTTACCGAATATGCTCGTAGTATGTTTAAAACTTCTCTTCTTAATGGTATTAGCGAATTAGATAATAACAATAATGACTTATATCGTAGTATGAGTGACGGTGATTATTTAATTACTGCTATGGGATTATTTATGACTGATATTAATAATTCTGAAACTCCTACTGCTAATTATTTACTTCCCATACCTAGTGATGCTCCTAAAAACTTTACTATTACTGCTCCTAGATATAGTTTTAATGGATTACGAAGTCAATTAGAAGATGGAACTAAAATTATAAATAGAGAACATCCATTATTTAAACAATATTATAATATAGCTATTCAAGAACTTACTAATATGGCTCAAGCTGTTAATGTAATGTTTAAGACTAATGCTAATGGTAATCCTATTTTAACTAATGGAGATTTTGAATTTAGTGATATTTATAATAATAAACCTGAACATTTTTATAATCAATATCATAAAGATGGAAAAGGTAATGTATTTATTACTAAAGATGGACACAAAGTTTTAGCTGGTAGAGTATTTAGTTTTAAACGTTTAGTTAGTAAAATTACTCCTAATAGTAATGGAGCGTTTAATGAACTAATTGGATATGGTAAGACTATTGACATCCTCTACGGGGGGTCTACACATGGGCTTAGCTATGTTAATAATCAAGTAGTTCTTAATGGAGAACAACGTGTTGCTCTTGAAGATGCTGTTGTTGATTGGTTAAATGAATATATAACTAATGGTTATAAAGAACTTAAAAATAAATATGGTACATTTATTGATGATAGGATTAATAATGAATCTTTAGCTGAATTTCTAGTTAATGATTATCTTGTTAGAGATAGTATGTACGATATGTATGGTGGTGACCAAAGTTTTTATAAGAATGGTCAAGCTATTCTAAAACGTATTAAAGAAGTACAAGCTAGTGGTAATCCTTTTGGTAATACTGATTTTACTAAAAATGATTTAGATATAGCTACTGATTTATATGATATAACTATTAAAGGTAATGCTGTTACTGTTCCTTATACTGTTAATGGAGTTACTAAACGTAAAAAAGTAGTTCTTCAAGATAAATTTAGGAGTGTTACCATTTATAATACTTTTAAAGCTTCTGATAAAGTTGTTATTGATAGACTCGATGACCAACTTAAAAAAGCTGGACTTGATAAAAAAGACAGAGAAAGAATACTAGAACCGTTTAAAGGAGGAGTTAATACTAATGATGCTCAATCTTATATTACTCTTGAAGAATGGATTCGTCGTATTACTGCTGCTGGTGAATTAGATAAATATGCTGGACTTATTAAAAGTCTTATAGATGATACTCCAATAGATAAAATTGATTGGACTAAATTTGCTAATAAAGTTCAAATTCAAAAGAATTTCTATTATGATTTATATTATGATACTACTGTTGGTATTGAAGTTCCTAGACAAGTAAAGAATGCTGAGTTTGTTCTTATTCCTAAACTTATTAAAGGAACAGAACTTGAAAAAGTCTATAATATAATGACTAATAGAGGTATTCATCAAATTAATACTGTTGAAACTGTTAAAGTTGCACAACATAACAGAATGACACTTTGGAATAATGATGGTGTTTTAACTGATGAAGCTCTTAAAGAATTTGATAATAATGTATTTGATAATTCTGAACTATTTAGTTATAATTATCTTTATCGTCAGCAAGAAGTTCCTCAACATATGGTTGATGCTAGTAATAAAGCTGCTATTCAGATTATGAAGAAAATGCTTGATAATCTTCCTAATCGAACTGAACTTAATGAACTTAAAGATAAAGTATTTAATAATTATGTAGCTAATATTAGAAATAGTTTTGAAAAAACTTGTGCTGAACTTGGTATTGGATTAGATGATAATGGTCATATTGATTTAAATTCTAATGGTACTATTAAAAATCTTAATCGTTTTGTATTCTTTGATAGATTTAAAGAAAATGCTCAACAACAAGGAGTTGAAAAAGCTCTTCTTGAGTTTTTCGATTTAGATAGTGCTGGATTTAATAATCTTCCTTTATTTTTATCTAATATTAATAGTAAACTTGAAAGTATTGCTAATAGTTATTTTAATACTAATATTACTAGACAACTTATTAGTGGTTGGCACGCTGCTCAGCTATCTGATTTTGGATTTAAAGTTGATAAACAAACTCAAACGGATAGTAAACTTCAATATAAAAAGATTGGAGAAGTTGATGGCACTCCTGTTTATTATACTGAAATTAAACTTCCTAGATGGAGTAGTAAACTTAAAGGATTAAATATTGAACAAGTTCCTGATAGCTTACGTACTATGATTGGTTATCGTATTCCTACTGAGGGTAAACAATCTATATGTATTATGTATGTTAAAGAGTTTCTTCCAGATGCTTATGGTAGTACTGTTGTTGTTCCTGATGAATGGGTTACTCAAACTGGTTCTGACTTTGACGTTGATAGTGTTTATGGTATGTCTAAAACATTTAATCTTGTTAAAGGTGTTCCAACTGAAATTACTCACGCTAGATATACTAAAGATGAAGTAGGGTATATTAATTATGTTAAAGATAATGTAGATAAAGCTAGTCGTAAAATTCTTGGTAAGACTTATAATAAACAAGGTAATATTAGAGCTTCTTTAAAAAATAGCGAAGATGCTATTAATGCTACTCTTGAAGGTTATAATGGCAATCTTAAAGTTGTTGAAAAAATTGCTAATGATGGTGGACTTAAGTCTTACGAATCATACTTAAAACTCCCCGTGGAGGATACAAGTAGTCAAGCTGCTAGAACTAATGATATTATTCAATCATTTATTGATATACTTAATAATCCTGCTGCATTTGAAGAAAATACTACTACTTCTAATTTTGAAAATGTCAAAGAAGCTAATGAAACTTATGCAGAAATAGTTGGTGCTAATAAAACAACTGTTGCTCCTAGTGATTTTTTTACTCAACTTGATTGGTTTGATGCTGCTACTTCTGGTATTAAACTTAAAGGTATCAGTGTTAATAGAGATACTTTTATGAGTATTGGTAATGTTACTAAAGCTAATCATAGCGAAGGTATTAAAGTTATGTATACTACTGATGTAATTAGTGAGCAAGAAGCTGTTAATAGATATGGTAAAGAAAATGTTGAAACTATTGGTAATAAACATATTCGTATTACTCATAAAAATTTTGGTTGGTCTGGAGATGATAAGAATGTTGATGGTTATTTGATTAATCCTTATAGTTCTCAGACTACTGCTCATATTCTCGATGTTATGAAAGAGGGAGCTATACATAATGAAAATACTTATACGTTTAATGCTTTCAAAACTATTGTTGACTTTGGAAGTAATTATGATACTGCTATTGGATTTATGTGGCAACCTGCTATTGATATACTAGTTCGTAAATGGAAAGAAACTAATAGTGTTCTTGCGGAAGGTACTAAAAATCCGCTTACTGAAGCTATTAGAAAAGTTGCTCATAATCTTGGTTTTGGTGAAAAAGTTAATTTTGCTGGACGTAAAAAGCTAATTGAAACTATCGATAAAAGTTATGGTGAAACTTTCAAGAAATTATTCAATTTAAGCGTTTCTGACGCATTTTCATCACCTGACCTTATATTTTCATCAGACGCATATAAATCTCGTCTTAGAGGGGAAATGAATGGCGTTCAGCAGGCTTTATTTGACCTTTATGTTCTAGCACAATTCAATCGGTTAAACTCAATCGGACAGGATATAAGTAATAATCTTAATATTCTTAGTGCTGATAAATATGGTGCTAAACAAAGTTTTTATGCTAGTGATAAAGTATTTAGAGATGCTAGAACTGTTATTGAAAATAGTAATATTTATGCTCCATCCTCTACGGGGGGTCAAACCTTGCTATTAGAGAGTGTATTTCCTGATATTAGTGGTGGTATAGATGCGTTTATTAAATCAGATATATCTAAAAGTAGTTATCCTAGTTTAGCTGCATTTTTACAAATGAGTACTGCTCTTAGTGTTAAAGCTACTCAACAAGTATTTGAAACTGCTAATCCTGTATTTATTGATTATGTATATAGAATAGCAGAATGGACTAAAGGTGGAATAATGACTGAAAAGTTATATAATGACTATAAAGATTATCTTATTAATAAACTAGAAGTAGGTAATAATGGTAGTTCTTATCTTAATTTACCTGTTACTATTGTTAATGGTGATTTTGTTCATCCTAAATATATTAAAGAATATGGTACTGGGCAATCTAGAGCTTTAGAAGTTGGACGAGTAAGTGGTACATTAGTTAATATTAAAACAGATAATGTTGTAGTTAAAAATATATTTGAGCCTACACAAACTGAAATTGATGTATTTGCTAGACTTACTCCTGCTCAGAAAGTTGATTGGATTAAACGTAATTTTAGTCAAGATGGTAGTGTATTTGAACATATTGAAATAGTTGCTAATGATGAAAGAAATAATCGTCGTAATGTAAATATTCAATATATTAATTACATACAAGGTGATATTACTAATGATGAAGCCCATAGATTGTTTGATAGAGCTTGGAATCATCCTAATCCTCTTATTAAACTTACAGCTCTTGATTTAGTTAAATATGCTTTTATTGTTGAAGGTCATAAATTTAGAACTAGAAATATTAGTAGACTTATAAGTAATACTCCCCTTAGGGGATTGAGTGAGGGCGGAATAGCTATTGGAGATATAGCTATGAAAGGTATTAATAGTTATGGTTTTGTTGATAAAGATAATGTTGAAGATATAATTGGTTTTATTCGTAAAAATTATAATAGTTTTAATTGTCCTAGTTATACATTTAAAAGACTTACTAATAATAAAATTAATTATCGTCTAAAAAGAAGTGGTATTATTACTTTTAATGGTCAAGAAAATCTTGATAATGTAGGAATAATAATAAATGGAGATGCTGTTAATGTTATTAGAATTAATAGAAATTTATATATTAAAGGAACTTATGATGGAACTTTAGCTTATTATCCTATTGATAGACTTGAATCATTTGAAACTTATAATAGTATTGAACCTAGTATTATAACTAATAATAATATTCATAAACCATTAGCTGTTCTTCTTTATAAAGGTCTTACTCAACAAGAAAAAAGAGATAAATTTATTGATGGTATTAAAGATAATATTAATGAAGCTGTAAATAAAGGTTATAAAGAAGTTCCTGAACTATATGGTAAATATATATCTGATGAGTATTTCCAGCCTTTTATGAATACTCCTTTTGAGAATAATACTATATATACTATTAATGATAAATTTTATCTTAACATTAATGGAACTACTGCTATTAATTTAAGCGATGATTTAAAACAATATAAAGCTAAATATCCTAATATTGAAGATAATAAACTTGGTTTATTTATTAAAATTAATGAAAATGAAATAAATAGAGTTACTAGTAATACTGATAGATATAGTAGTGTTGATGACCAAACTCCTATTGGTAGATTTGCTAAAAATGCAAGTTTAATTATTTCAAGAGCTGTTTGTCATGGTCAACCTGCTGCCCAGAATGTTCTTAATGCTTTAAATAATGCTGAAATTAACTATCTTGATAGTAGTAGTCTTTCTGATAATTCTGAATTTTCATTATCAGTTATAGCTAATTATATAGATGTTGAAGCTAATAATATTCTTAACGATATTAATCGTTTTATTAAAATTGACGGTATTGATAAACCTATTAACGATAAAGATGTTATTGGTAAAGTTCTTAAAGATGAACAACTTCAAAATCGTTTCTTAGATGTTATTCTTAGTGCTAATACGTTTAAGAATAAATACAAACTTATTAGCGAAATTGATATTGATAGTACAAATCTTGATGATAAAACTAAAGAGAATATTAGAAAGATTCAAAAATTAGTTAATCAAGTTGATTCTAATACTACTGTACATTCTGCTAGAAAAGATTGGTTTGAAAGATGGATTCAATTACGTACTACTAATCCTAATTATATAAGTGGTCTTATGAAAGAATTTGATGCTTATGGAGATACTGGATTTATGGACTATTGGATACAAGATATTCGTGCTAATCGTAACTTTGTATTGCAAAATATACTTAAAGATGTAATGGGTACTGTTGAAGAAGGTCGTCTTAATGGTATTAAAGAGTCTAATGACTTTAAAAACTATCTTAAAGAACTTAAATCCAGAGCTGCTAAAGATGGTAAATCTGTTAGTCTTGATAGTATAATTGATGATGATGGTAGATTAATTCAACCTAATAATCCTGTTTGGGAAGAAAAGATGAAGAAATATAGAGATGCTGCTATTGAAGCTGAACAAAAATTTGGTATAAATAGTGTTGAACATCTTATTGCTTTATCTAATAAAGCTAAATTTATTGATATGACTACTATTCATCAACTTAAACCTATCACAGTTCAAGATGAAGATGGTAATGATGTTACTATTGAATATTCTACTTATATTATAAATCTTGAAAGAAGTTTATTAGGTCTTAAAAAAGGAGATGATGGTATTCCTAAAGAATTTGCTGAATATAAAAGACTTAATGGTAGAATACGAGATATTCTAAGTCAAGCTACTGATAATGTTACTACACAAAGTCAAGATGAAGAACTTAGACGTATATACGCTCAAATGGATAGTCTTACTAGTCTTTACGATGAAGATGGTAATAAAAAAATTGGTCATGATTTAAATGTAGCTGAAAGACTTCGTGCTTATCAAACTAATATTCGTAAAGTTAAAGAAATGTTCTATGATAAGCAAGCTAAAGAAGGATTTGATTCTAAACTTAAAGAACAACTTTCTATTATTAGTAAATATGAAAGTCAACGTGATGCTAATGGTAATCTTCTTATTAGTATGGAAGAACTTATGAAAGTTCCTGAATATTATGAAGCTAAAGAATGGATTCGTAAGAATACTAGATATATTCTTGATATTAAAGATATAGAAGATTTAAATTGGGCGTTTGAAGAACTTAAAGATGCTAATAAAGGTAATAGTGTTCTTAATCTTGCTATTAAAGAATTTCAAGCTAAAGATGAATTTAACGTAGTTGATGGACGTAAGATACCTGAAGAACGTGCAGCTCTTATTAAAGCTGAAACAGTTAGAAAATATAAATATACTAAAGGCAATGGTATGCCTTATGTTGGTATTATTCGTTCTGCTGAAGATGAACTTAGAATTTATCGTGCTGATTTCTATAATTATCTTACAGGTAATAAATCTAAGAGCGAAGAAGAAATTAATGTAGGAGAAGCTATTAATAAAATACTTGAAAAATATTTTGATAATGCTACTAGAACTCTTAATACTGCTGATATTAGTCAAGAAGATTTAGAACAACTCAAGACTGGTTTTGAAGTATTTAATGAAATTACTAGAGGTGAAAAGAGTACTGATAAAGCTAAAGCAAAACGTGTTGCTGAATTTATTGAAAATGAATGTGATGTTACTTATAATTGGAAACAATACGAACTTGATAAAAATAGAGCTTTTGCTAAAGGTAAAAAATATTATGATAAATGGCTAGAAGTATTTAGTGAACAAATTGAAGAAAATGGAACTATTACAGAAAGACCTAATCGAACTATTTATGGTATTATTAAACCTAAAGATTTAGATAAATGGACTGATATTGATAGAACTGCTGCAATTAATATTCTTCAAAAGAGAACTAGAGAAACTACTACTCAATATTATTATATGAAAGAAAAAGAAGTTCTTGATAAATATGGTATTGATAGTGTTGAATATAAACAATGGTATAGAGATAATCATTATTTTGACCCATATACTCGTACTATTAAACCTATTCGTATTTGGACTACTATGCAAATGATTAAAGATGATGGTTCAGCTGTTGTTGGTAATTATGAACCACGTATTAATCAAATGCATATTACTCCTAAAGAAGAACTTGTTAATCCAGAATATAGTAGTTTTGTTAATAAGTATAAAGTAGGAACAGGATATGATAATCCTAATTATACTAATCTTAATGAGTATCAACTTGAACTTATGAATAAAGTAAATGAACTTATGAAAAAGTATTGTTTTACTAATAGTAATAAGCGATATGTTGATATGGGTTATTTTCCAGCTTTGCCTAAATCTAAAGATATGACTGTTAAAGATTACTTTGAACAAGCTCTTAGTTTTCTTGGTTGGACAGCCAATGTTCCTAATAATACTAGTTGGAGAAATAATGAAGATTTAACTTTTGATAAAGATTATGATATTCCTAATCCTAGATTAGTTCAATTAGTTAATAAAGATACTCAACAGTTGTCTACTATACCTAAATTTAAAGAACCTAATGAAAGTGATGAAGAATTTAGTAAACGTAAAGCTGCTGCTATTAAAGCTAGAGATGAGATTATTGAAAAGAATAATAAAATTCATAATGATATTCTTAATCGTAATTGGGAAGAAGTATTTAATAGTTTCTTAATTGAAAGTAATAGATATAATGCTATTAAAACAGTTAAAAATCTTCTTTATACTGCTGACCAAATTATTACTAGTAATACCGCTTATGATATAAATTATAAAGGTAATATAAGTGAAAATAGAGAAGCTAGTGCTGGTGGTGAAATTGAATATAAACAAGAACAACAAACTAGAACTAGTGAACATCTTAGAAGTTTTATACGTCGTCTTGTATTTGAACAATATAAGGATAATAAAACTCCTAATCTAGTTAAACTAGGTTCTCTTGCTCAAAATATTGCTGGTAGTAAATATATGATGATGAATATTACTGGTGGTATTGCTAACGTTCTTACTGGTTCTAGTAATATATTTATGGAACGAGCTGCTGGTGAATATATTAATCTTAAAGATTGGGAAGCTGGTAAATCTGAATGGATTAAAGGAACTGTTAGTTATATGGCTAATATGTATAGTGAAAATAGTAGTACACTTCAAGATGCTATTATTAAACTTAGCCATGTAGTTGATTTTGATAGAGTAACTGAAGTTAGTACTGCTGAAGGTCTTAGAGAAAATATTCGTAGAGTTCGTGGATTACTATTTAGTCCTCAATCTGTTGGTGAACATTATATGCAAAATACTATGCTATTTGCTATGCTTAAATCTCATAGACTTGTTGATAATGGTAGAGGTGGTTATGATATAATGAGTAAAGAAATGTATCATCGTAAAGCTGAACAAGATGCTCTTATGTCTGTAATAAATACTCCCCGTGGAGAGGAGAACCAAGCTCTACTTGAACAATTCAATAAGTTCATGGATGATGCTAAAGCTGATAATAAAAAACGAGCTAAATATAATCTATTTAAAGCTAATCCTATATTCGATTTTGTTAAAACTTATCTTAATGAAGAACAACAAAGAGAATATATAGCTAAGCGTAAAGAACTTATTAAGAATATTAATAAAAAGTTTGCTAAACTTCCAGATATTTATAATCAGTTTGAACTTAAAGATGGAATTGCTCAAATAAAATCTGATAGTAAACTTACTCTTAAAGAATATGCTAAATTTATTGATAAAGTTCGTGAAGTAAATAAGAAAGTTCATGGTGTTTATGATAAACTTGGTTCTGCTAATGTAGAACAACATTGGTTGGGTGGTATGGTTATGCAATATCATAAACATCTTTATCCGGGTTTTAAAAAACGTTATCGTTGGAATGGTTATTATAATGAAACTCTTGGTACTATTGAAAAAGGCAGTTATACTAGTCTTTATGATTATTTAACTATTCCATTTAAAGAAAGTAACGTAGGAGAAGTTAATAATGTTAGTGATGTTCTTAAAGCATTCCAAACTTATGGTAAGAATTTACTTTCATTTGCTGTTAATTTCAAACTTAATTATGAACTTCTTCCTGAACATGAAAAAGCAAATATTAGACGTAATTTAGGTGATTTACTTTATGTAGGTGCTGCTATTATTGGAGCAATTGCTATAACTGGTATGGGTGGTGATGATGATGAAAGTATTATGTATAATCTTATGCTTTATCATGCTGACCGTCTTGCTTCTGAAGCTGCTTCATTTACTCCATTTGGAGCTTATTCTGAAGGTAAAAAGCTATGGTCTAGTCCTGTTGCTATTGGACAAACTATTAATGACTTACTTGGTACTACTGCTATGGCTGCTAGATTCCTTATTGAAGAGGATTTTACTGAGGAATATACTACTGGTAGATATAAAGGTATGAACAAGTTTGAAGTTATGGCTGTTCGTAATATACCTGTTGTTCGTAGTATTAATCGAGTTCTTGATTTACCTAATAATAATAGTTATTATAAAGTTGATGAAAATATACTTAGTATTATACCTTATAAAGATATAGGTAAAGATATATTTGAATAAGCTGGACTTGAATCTAGTAAAAAATAAGGGCTTGCCTATGGTATCACTACCTAGACAAGCCCTTTTACTTTTATCTTAATTAAAACCATCATCATTATTACCAATAACACACATAAGAATAATAAAAACTATAATACCAACAACAAATAGTTTTCCACTATACTTATCCATAGCTTCATTATCACTAATATTATTAGCAATAGCCAATAGTTTAACACCACCAAATATAATTCCAATAAGAACAATAAATGCAACCATAATTATAATATATTTAAGTTTAACAATAAGATAAAAATAAACCTCAGTAGTAAGACTAGCTTATCTACCGAGGTTTCAGTCATGCCAACGACTATAAGTTTAAGGATTAGTAGAACGCTCCGCTTCGCTACGCTCAACTCCCCGTAGAGGATGGAATAGACTAGTATTCATTCAATCAATATAATCATTATTATTAATAACTATACTAATATTACTAGCATAACTACCATTCCATCCTCTACGGGGAGTATAGCGAAGAGTGCGTAGCACTCGTAGCGGTTCCAAGCTAATCATTAAATTTAATAAAGCCAGCTCTATTAGAGCCAGCTTTACGTATAACATATAAACCATTAGCATTAATACTATTTACTTCTTTAGTCCATATTTAGCCCATTGAAGAACAAATCCAAGACCTTCCCAAATTTTATCTTCAGCTTTAATTCGAGCATAATTAGAACCAACATTTAAATCAAAGTTTTCAGGTTTTACACAAGCTGCTTGACCATGAACTTCAAATCCAGTAAGACAAGTAAGAGTAGTATTAGTTGTTTTAGTACCAACTTTTACATTTTCAATACTTTTAATAAATCTTTTAATATCATTTTCTTTAAGAACATCTCCAGCAGGGTCTTCAAGTTTATAATAACCCTTCTCAAATTCTTTAGCAGGACTCCAAGATTTATATCCATCTGGATAAGTTACTTCATAACCATCTTCTTCAAAAGAATGATTACCAATTCTATAACCTTTGTCATTTGCTTCACGGGCTGTCATAGGAACAGCTTCAATCATTTTAACACCAATAAATTTAGCCATAATTTTAAAATTTAATCTACAACTATTATAACTTCACCAATATTACTACTATAATCATCTACTTCTTCAATACCAAATGTATCACCATCCCATTGTTCAATAACAACATTAGCGTTTTCATCACAAATTTTAAGTGTTTCTATAAGTTCTTTAACTGTCATAACTTATTCTTTTTCAAGTTTATTAATAATATCTTTAATATAATCACTAGGAAAACTACCTTCAAATCGAGCTAATTCTTTTCTTTTATAATCATTATCGACTTTAATAATAACAGTAGTAGGAAATTTAGTAATTTCTTTTCTTAGAATATCATCTAGATTTGTATTACGAATATTAAGAGTAATATCACAATTAGCTTCATTAATAGCATCAGTTATATTTTTAATTGCTATTTTACAAGCGTCACAACCATCTCTAGTAAAACAATCAATACGTATCATAGCACAATAGCATTATTTTTAACAGCTTCTTTAATAGTATTAGGAACTCTAAGAAGAGTATTCTTAATCATTTCAGTAGTAAGATTATCAGAATATACATAAGTAGCATAAGTTCTCCAACTATCTTTAATAACAACAGCAAACTTATTCGGATTATCAACATTAGTTTGAATATATTCTACTTTAATATTCTGATATTTCCACATCCAAGCAATAGCATCAGCACATTTAGCACGAGTTATACAATCATGTTCATCAATAAACGCTTCAACAAATATATTATTTGTTTGTCTTGTAGGTTCATCTCCAGTAAGATAATTAATATCATTACGAAGTTCTTCCCAAGTAACAGAATTACTATATCGTTTATATTCTGTATTATCTCGATATATAATACAAGTAGGATATTCAGTAATATTCTTACCAGCAACAGCCTTTTCAAGTATCATATCTTCAAGAATAAGATGGTCAGGAAGATTTTTAAAATTACATTGAACATTAGTACCAAATAAAGCTATATCAATAGCTTCTCTCATAGCTTCTGTTTTATCTTTATCAGCACTTTTATAATAAAATTCAATTTTAACCATAGTATTCGTATAATATAATGAGAATTTATAAAATTAGCTATTTTAAAGTCCTACATTGAATGATATTCATATCGTGATAGATTAATCACAATGATAATTAAAATTCAATGTAGGGCAAAAGAATCATATCTATGACTTTCCTAGCAACTTGCGAAGATATTTTCTAATAGTGTAATCGCTTTTCACACCACGTAAAATATCACCATTACAATAAGCAGTAGGAGCATCACTAATACCAGCACTACGCGCTTCTTGTCTACCAGTATCAGTATATAGATTATACCTAATAAGATTAAACCTACCGGCAAACTCAGGAAGAACAAGAGCTTTATGAAGCCTTTCTTCAAAAAGTTTACTAACATTACAATCAGGTAAATAAAACAAGATTAACTTTTTCATAGATAAACTTCATTACCTTCAACTTTAGCATCACTAAAATGACTTTTAAAACTTTCAACACTTCTACACCATAAAGGTTCAAGCCCATCAACTTTATAAATAACAGCAGGAATCCATTCACCTGTATCTGGATGTTTCATTTTAGTAATACTAATAATTATATATTCATTAGACGTTTTATTATGAATATAACGAGCACCAATTTTAAGCTTTAGCTTCTCCACCGGTTCCTTCTCCAAATCCTTTGTTTCCACGTTCACTTTCTCCTAATTCTTCAATAGATTCAACTTCTTTCCAACTAATACGTTCAGCACTATTAATAATAAGTTGACAACATCTATCTTCACCATCACAATTATATGGCGGAATATAAAGTTTATTAAGAATATTAGTAGTTGTAGCTCTAACATTATTAAGTTTAAGTCTAGCATTACCAACCATACTATCAGGTAAATGCATATGTTCTCTCAACTTATCAACTACTTCAACAAGAGTAGATACAGCATGAACTAAATCTCTAGAAGTACGATTCTTAAAAATAATAAGAAGTTCTCCACGATAACCCCAATCAAGAGTACCAGGAGCATTAGGCATATAAAAGTCAGATTTAGTAAGATTACTTCTAGGACGTAAAGACATTTCATTAAGTTCACCATTAGCATCATCTCCAATATTAAATGCTAAACCTGTATGATAGATAAATCTATCTTTATCTTTATCATATTGATAGCAAATAGGATAAATATCCATACAAGCATCACCTTCTTTACCATAAGTAGGTAGAATAGGTTGAACCATACAACATTTCTTTACATCTACAACATCTCCACTAAGAAGTTTAATCTCTTTCAGTTTAAATATTTTTACTTCCATATACAATTAAATTATTAAATTAAAGAGCTTCTGCAAGTGCAAAAGCATTTTCTATTTTTCTTGATTTATCACCATAACAAATACTATCAAATCGCTTAGTACCTTCAATATTATCTATATTAGAATAATATCCACTAATAGCATTAACTGCACCCCAAGCTGTACCAAGAATATCTCTTTGACCTGGACCATCAAAATAATAACTATAAGTATCAGAAATAACATTCATTTTTCTACTACTTATTTTACTATCAGTTAAAGCTAAACCACTACGATAAGCAATATCTTTAATAGTATGACCTGTATCTTTTAAACGTTGAATTTCATCACTAGTAAGAAGATTTTCTCCAATAAATTGAATTACATCTTCATCAGTAACTTTAATATTAGCAAGTAAATTACAATATTGACCAAATTCTTTAGATTTAATTTTACTAATTCCAAGTATTTCTTGTGCAACAGAAATCTTATTATGAACACTAGTTGTATGTCGAAAACTAACATAATTACTACTAGTACGAATAGCAGCATTAAGAGTATTTTGACAAATAACTCTAATAGGAGTAAATAAAATCTTAACTCCGCCACTACCATTATGAGTATTAGTAAATACTAGATAATTTTCAACAGGGTCACCTTTAACAAGAATATTATTAGGAAGTTTAGCACTTACAAATATTCTTTCACCATTTCCCCAAAATCCAGCAGTTTGCCAAATAGCAGAATTTTTACCAATAGCGTCATCAAAGAAATTAAAAGCATCATTGTTTTGTACAATAGTATATTTACTTTTAACAACACCTAAAGGAATATTGTAATCAGTACGATAGGTAGCAAAGGCGTTATCACACTTACGATAAATGTCAGTACCAAAAACATGAGCGCCTTCTTTTTGTTCTTTAATAATTCGGTCAAGTTCTTCATCAGTTCCAGTAAGTTTAATAGGCATTTTACCAACTAGTTCACATTTAGCTACATTAAAATTAAGTCCAGCTTTAAGCATAACTTCTTTAGCAGTAGCACAATCTGATACATCAATAGCACCAGAATAAGCCCAAGGTTTACCTTTTACTTTATACATATTATTTATAACTTATACGTAACATAGCACTTTCAATATCTCTAACAGCTTGGTCTTTATTAACACCATAAGTATCCATATACCATTTTATTAATTCTTTTACTTTTTCTTCTAGTTCCATAATTAGCAAGATTAGTAGTGTTGACTCCCCGTGGAGGATGAACTTAATTCTGTCCTCTACGGGGAGTATAACCAAATTATTTAATAATAAGACTAGTATTTTCAACAAGTTTAGCTATACTAATATCTCTACCATCATTAAGAATATTCTTCATAGTAGTTTTATTAACACTGCTACTTCTAGTCATTTCATGTTGATGATTAAAGAAAGTATTAAGTAAATCAAAATTAATTTTATTAGTTAAATCACCAACAGGTTTTTCAATCTCAAATTTAACTTTAATACAATCTAAATCATCAAGAGTAAAATAACCCCCAGTTTCTTCTCTAAGTCTAGCAGATTGTTCAGGATATCTTTCAGTAAATTTATCATTAATTTGTTCAAGAAGCACATCTCTACTAAATGAGAAATTACTATCAATCATATCATTATCCCAAAGAGATTGTAAATGTTCAAGAACTAAATCAATAAATATTTGATTAAGATTTTCATCAATCTCAACACATTTACTGTTCTTAGTATAGAGTTTACTATCAACTAAATTAATAACTTTATTACCAGACTTACCTAAATCTCCATAAGCAATAACAGCATCAAGCATAACTCCTTTAAGTCTTTCAGCATTGTTTTCTTTAGTTTTACGAAGAACAGCTAATCGTTGCTCTTCTTTTTTACAAGATTCAGCTTCAAGATTAAGTACAGTATATGCTTTACGATAACCATCAAGTTTAGATTTAAGATTATCTTGTGTAATAGCAAGGCGTTCTTCAAGTTCAGGAGTTAATTCACCTCCATTTTCTTCTAACTCAAGAAATATATCTTCAAGTTCAGCAGTAATATTATAAATATTTGCCATTATTTTCTACGTTTAGGTATATTATAAGCAGAACGATAATAAGGATTTAAATAACCAAATAAATGAGTATAATCACTAGCAGTCATTTTACCTGTATTAGTTCTATATTTATAAATAGCTTCAGTATATTTCTTCCATAGTTTTTTTACTAAACCAAGATTACCAACAAATCCACCATTTTCAAATACAATAGTTTCTGTATTTTTAGTAGTTCTAAAACGGTTATTAAAACCATAAAATCTTCTTCCCATAACTTTAATATTTAAATAGTTAATAATTTATTTATTATTTCTCATTTCTTCATCTTTAACTACTTTAAGAACAACGATATTACATAAAAGACCATAGCAAAGATACTTATTAAATATACAATTAGGACAATTTCCAATATGTTTAAGTTTATAAATCTCTGAAGTCATATCCAAGTTCCATTAAATTATTTCTAATCATACCAGCTATAATTTTAGCATTAGGATGAGGTTTACCAGTAGTTCCATAATAACGTAGGTCAATAATAGCTCTCCATTCATTAATAGAATATGTATAAACACATCTAGTAGCAGTATCAAGAGGAAGAACGCCACGAGCATCTTGACGATGCATACCAATATCTACAAGAAGTTTATATTTATTAAAAGAATCATTACAACTATTTCTATAAATAGATGTTTTTTTATGAGAATTGCACCATTCTTCAAAAATAGGTTCATTATTTAAATAATCTACTTCTTCATCAGTCATCCAATGAGGACGACAAATATTCCCATCTTCATATACATATCGAGTTGATTTTTCAGCAATATTATTAGGACTAACACGATTTAATTCACGAGAAGTACTAATTTGTGTATCAACACAAAAAGTATATCTCATCATATGAAATCCTATTTCAGTATTACTAAAATCTTTAATAGGAACAATATATTTAGATAGATAACCAAATTGTGTTTTATGGTCTAAAACCCAATTACCATTAACAGTTATATAATAAACATGTTTTTCATAATGATAACTAAAACCAATAGTATTAGCATAATTAATAACAATAGTTTCTAAAGTTTTATCACTATCATTAGCTATTATATAATAAGTTCCATGACGAAACATACTCCAATGTTCACTATCTATAAGTCGTTTAATAGTAGCTTCATCATTACCACTTGTTCTACCATAACAAACTCTTGCGCATCTAGCAATATGAGCTTTAACATCACCTCCTTGTTGCCAAAGTTTAACTTTAGGTTCAATTATTTTCATTTTCTTGATTATTATAAAAATCTTTAACTACATTTCCAAACACAGTATAAAAATGTTCTTTAGGCATAATATTAATAGGTTGTATAGAATCAAGCTCTTTAAAAAACTCTTTAAGACCTTTATTTCTAATCCATAAAGTATCATAAGTAGCAGTTATATAATTATCTTTATCCATGTCACAAGCTATAAAACAAGTTTCACTATCAAGCTTATCTATACATTCTTTACATACAATAGCTTCAGCTATTTGTTTACTTTTACTAGCATCTTCTTCAACAGAATTTCCAAGTGGAGTATAACCAATAACTTTACCACAACATATACAAACTCTAGCAAGAGCATTTATACCAAAAATAGGATGTAATTTCATACCATATAATCAGTTACAAATTTAAGAACTTTATAGAAAAGACCAACAAGAGTACCAGTATTATCAATAACATAATCATCTTGAGAAATTTTAATTTGTTCACTTTCATGATTATCATCATTATTAACTCTTCTATCTACTCTTATTATTTTTCCACCACATACTTTAATAACATTACATTCATTATCAAATCTAACATCAGCAATAATACATTGACCTAGTTTATTTCTAATATCAAATGCTTTATTAATAGTATAATGAATAAAAGCATCATGCCAAAAATGATTTCTAATAACATTAGTACCATAATATTGGAGAAGAACTCTAATTTTAATAGAAATATTATTATTTAAAGAAAGAAGTGAAGATAAATTATCATAATTAAATTCCCCTATATTATTAATAACTCTATCTGTATCTTTAATATTAGTAGAAACAATACCAGTTTTAAAATTATAATAATTTTCTTCTTTAATATCTTGTCTATCAAGAAGTTTACGGTCAATATTACAAAATGTAGCAATATCATCTTTAAGTTTATCAGCAAAATGAATAATTATTTCATCATTTTCAATAAACCCATTTTTATGATAAAGAAGCCAAGTATCATAATTAGCTTTCATAATACCATCATGAAGGATATAACTAATCATAGAAGCAACTGTATCTTTACCACTTCCTTTGAATCCTTTAATACCAACAATAGTAACTTTATTAATACTCATAATAATTTGTTTTTGTTTATCAAGACAAATATAAAAATATAATAGGAATTTACTAGTAATAATGATGCTGAATTTAATGTTAAATATCATAGTGAGAATGACGCATTTTAAGACTCAACATGACACGCAAATCTTATCATGATAGATTAATCATTCTGATATATAAAATTGAATACAGGCAAAAAGAATCATATCTACGAGCGTGTTCTGTATAGTTTTAGACCTCTAACAAATAGAAAAGCCTAGCACACTATATTATGTACTAGGCTTCACCTTATTCAATATCTATATGATAAATAATACAAAAACCATTACGTTCTTCTACAAATTTAACATTAATATTAAAATCATCTTTAGACACAACAAAAGCATTACGCAATCTTGTATCGAGAAGTCTAATAACTATATTAGGAATATATAATTTAAATCCAGTATTAGCATCTCGAATAATAGGAACACTATTATTAATTCTATTATCATTATACAAAATCACATAAAGTTCATTACTTTTAGTTATATCATTATATCTAACAGCAAAATTATAACTTTTAGCATCATAATCAGTAAATAGAATAATAGATTTATAATAACAACTAAAATAAGATTTAGTTCTATCAAAACTATTATTCTTAATTACATTATAATCTAGTATCTCCATTTATAACAACATTTTTAATATGAGATGGAACTCTAGTAACACCACTTCGTTCACCATAATCTATATGAACAGTTTTACCAATATAAGATTGAGAATCGAATAAAACTTCCTGTTGAACAATATGACTAGCACTTAAACGAGTTTCAAACTTTTCATCATTAATATCATTTTTACAAAGAAGAATAGGTAAATCACGTTTCTTTTCTTTATAAATATCAATAATTATAAAATCTCCTTCAGTAGCATCTTTAAACTTCTCCATATAATTAGCTCTACGTCTACCATATTGATAATCAGTTTCAGTATTACGAAGTATAAGACCTTCAAAACCTAGATTAATAAAATGATTTCTGGCTTTAATAGCTATATCATCATTATTAATATATATACTAGGAAGAATAATCAATCGCTCTTTATTATTATAATGTTCATTAATATTATTAAAAGAAGTAGGGTTTTTAATATGACAACGATACATATTTCTATGAGTTTGATTACCTTCCATCATAATATCATAACACCAAAACTGAAGAAGTTTATTTTCAACACAATTAGCATCTTTAACAAAATGATTAATTTGATTAACAGTATAACCCGGAAGATAAACTTCACCATCAAGTGCTGCAAATCCATTAATCATATCGTCGATAATATTTGTATTAATAGTAGCAAGCAGATAATCTTCAAGATAGCCAAGAGTATGCCAAATAAGACCTTCACGACTTTGGAAACGAAGCCTAACAGGTTTAAACATATCATTTTGAGTATAAGCAGTAACAATACAACGAAGACCATTAATCTTATACTGACCATACATACAACTGACTTTTTTCCAAACATTACCACTATACGTTTTAGCAAGCATTGGAAGTAGAAGATTAGTATTTCCATTACTAAGTTCTTTAGGCAGATAAGTATTTAGAAAATTAAATAGAGTATCATTATCTCCATCCTCCACGGGGGGTAAACCCTGCATATCACAAAGTTCATCAAGATATGTATATCCTTTTTTAATCTTATCGTTATATCTACTCTCAAGTTCTTTTTGACCATCTTTTTGAGTAACAGCATAAACTTCTTTACGAATATTACCTCGAATAAGACCATAAAAAACAGTGATACTATTAGTATCACTGTCAAGTTCAGCCCACCAAACAGTAGGCACACCATTGTTATTTCTACGATAAAGTTTATTCATTATGTTCACTTATTTTTAAACCATTAAATACAAAACTAACAGCTTTACTACATAGAAGTTTAGCTTTACGCTGAGCAATCGTTTCCTTTTTAGGCTTAATAGCCTTTGCAATACCGGTGCTAACATCAATGGGTTTACCTGTAAAGACATCTTTTGATTGATTAACTCTGCTAGCACTTCTAGTGCGTTTCCTTGGTTCTTTACTATAATATCGTACTGGGTTTCTTCTCTCGAAATCAAGATTTTTTTCATGTATATCAATAATTCTTTTAATAATACTATTACGATAATCAATATAACTTTGAGCTTTTTCTGGATGATGTTCTAGAACAAGATAAAGTTTATCAAGAATATATTCAATACTAGAAAGAGTAATACGATAACCATAATTAATAGTTTGTCTAGGACGAGAACCATCAGGATAAATAATAGTACAATCTAAATCTTTAATATAAGATTCAATTGCATCAGCCATTGTAGATTTATCAATAACATAATTAATATATCTAATATCTCTATTATCTAGCTTTTCTTCATATCCTTTTATTATCATAGATTTTCTTTCTTACATTTATAAATAATAATACGAGTTGGCTTACCTATAAGACAATGATTATATTTAAACCATTCAATAATATCAAATGTAGGATAAGTTTTAGCTATTCCTTCAACAAGAGCATAACCTTCTTGATAATTAAAATTACTATGAACAGTTCCACCATTATCAGTATCAAGTAAACTAAACTTTTTGATATATTCAACGTCATCATTAGAAGATAGATTAATTTCTCCATAACAATAAATATCTTTTTTATCAATACGTTTATTATCTATATCAAGATATTCAAATTTATCAAGATTTTGTTCATCCTCTTCAGTAATTGGACGCATAACCGTATATGTAACACCAGCTAGACTTTTAGTATGGCAAAGTATTACTTTCTTCCGTATCCCAAGTAAATTCAGTTTCTTCTCCATAATTATCTTCTATATATTTAACAACTTGTTGAGTTAATTCATTAATAACATTTGTAGAATAACTACTTCTCAATTCGGCAAAATCTTTAACGCCAAGTTCTTTAGGAATAATAATAGGTATAATATCATAATCATTCTTAAGAATTACAGCTTCCATAAGACCAGTTCTATCATTATCCATAAGACTAATAAGAAAACCATTTCGATTAAGTTTACTACGAAGCCAATCATATTCAATTTGACGAAGTTTATAAGTTTCATGTGGAATATTAACAACACCAATAGTTTTAGATTCAAGGGTAGACCCCCCGTAGAGGATGGAATGATTAATACTTTTTAGATAACATTCAAGACTTAATCTATCTTTAGTAGATTTAGTTATAATAATAACGTCATAATTATCTAGTTCAAGATTAATAACTCCTTCAATAGTATTACTATTAGTTATAAACTTAACTTCAGTTTTCTTATTTCTATTTGGAAAATACAATTTAACATTAACTATTCCTCTTTTATCTTGCCCAAGAACGTAACCATAACATAAATCTGTTTTATCTTTATCATAAAAATATTTAGGAATAGGATTAGTTGAACGATTAATATAAAATTGGTCAACAGGATAAACAAAATGAGTATTAAGAAAATTAAGATTAACACCAAATTGTCCCCAATACTTAGCATCTAAATTATTCCACGGACGAGTAACAAGTTCAATAATAGGTTTATGATTACGTACATTACTAATAGCCCTAACAATATTATAATCGTTGTTTTCATCTTTATCTTGTCCATAAATAATATTTCTAAAAGTATAAGCAATATGTTTAAGAACAAATAGAAATTGACTTTTAATAGAAATATCAATTTGCTTATGAACAATTTCAGAGAGTACAGTTGCAGCAGCATCTATACAATCTCCCCACCAATATCCAGCAAAATCTCTTCCTTTAAGTTTATTCCTATTATCATATCTAAAACCAAAACTAGGATGAGTATCTTCACGAAAAGGACTAGATATAAATTCTCCTGTATCTATACAATGTTGTATATCTTCAACACTAATTCCAGTATAAGTGCTAAAAATAGTAATTTGACTAACTTTAGAGAAAATATAATCTTTAGTTAAAATAGTATTACTAATATTTCTTTTCATAATATTTCTAATTTGACCTTTATCGTGAACATATAAAAAAAGAGGACTAGGTACTAAAATAGTACCCAATCCTCTTACATACAACTATTTAACTAACTTTAATTTTTTAAAATGGTAAATCTTCTGTTGGATTAACAAAAGCACCAGCAGAATCATTACCACCACCAAATGGACTAAAATCTCCACCGCCATTAAATCCACTAACAGGATTTATAGGAGCAGCAGTTTGAATACCAGGCATTACACCAACACCAGGCATAGCAACATTTGGCTGTTTAGCTTGTTCGGCAGATTTTTGATAAACAATACTTTCTTTATAAGGGTCAATATGCAAACTAGGAGCAGATTGTTCTTTATAAAGTTCAATAACTCCATCATTGATAAATGTAGGAAATCCTAAATCACCAAATGAAGATTTACTTCCAACAACAGCACGCCATTTACCATCATTCTTAACGAAACGAAGAAGTTTCATCCAAATAGTAATAGGTTTACCTTTAGCATCATTATAAACAGGTTTACCATTATTGTTAAGTAACTTAACATAATTTTCAAATACAGTCTTATAACCAGCTATAACTTCTTCAGCCTCAACAGGTACATATTGCATATTTTCATCAAAATCTTCAAAAGGCAAAGTAAGAGCATCAATTTCTTCTTCTGTTAAATCACGACCTTTAAGAACAAATACATTATATATATGTTTCATAAAGCGGAAAATGTTATCAACTTTCCAAGCACCTTTACCACCGGGAATAGTTTCAACATTACTTTCAGCAGGAAGAAGACGTTGAGTTACATAACGACGTTCATTGATATTTTCATGATTACTAGCAAAAGTAAATGTAAGATAAGGAATACTCATACCAGCAAATGAAGGCATACCTTGAACATCATCTTTCAGTGTAGCCCAATCAACTTTAACATTTTCAAGATGACCAATAAACAAGCCATTAGCTTTATTACAATCAGTACGTTCATCAAACTTTTTACGAGTTACATCACGTAAATCGTTATTAATACCTCTACCTCTACGTTTTTTAGGAGTTTGTACTTCTGCATTAGCAGTTTGTTTAGCACTTGCTACAACAGTAGCTTCATTCTTAATTTCTTTTTCTGTCGACATAATTAAAGTAATTAAAAGAATTATTATATAAAATAAGAGCTGCACCATTAGCAATACTAACAATGCAGCTCTATGTTCAAGATACTATATTTCTAGGACGAAGATTTGATTATTCAGCAGTTTCTTCTTTTTCAGCTTTCTTACCGATACGAACAGGTTCTTCATCTTTATATTCGGTAAGCATTGCAATCTTAACAACAATATCTTTATGACCGTTATTAACAACAGCTTCTTGCAAGTTATCAATATCTACTGTATAAACACGATTCTTAGAAGTAGCTTCTTCATCAGTCATATCAGCTTTCAACTGTTTCCAAACATTAGAATCAGTAAAGTTAAGAGTTACACCAATACCAGACAAAGCAGCAGTATTAGCACACTTAGAACCTTTAATCTTAGCAACTTCATCACCTTGAATACAGCTAACCAAAAGTTCTTTCTGTTCATCTTCGGTAATACCTTCACGGCCAAGAGCAGCTTTAAGTTCTTCATTAGAAGAAGATAAAGCACCTTCAAGAGTTTCTTGGAAATAAGTATTAACATACTTAATCTTATCATTCTTAGTCATACGAACACGAGTAGTGCAAGGATTACCATTCTTGTCTAATTCAGCAATACCTTTAGCTAAAGCCCAAATATCAAATTCAGCATGAACAGCCATAGCAGCTTCGGGAGATTCAATATCCAAACCTTGTTCTTCACAGAAAGCAACAACTTCGGGTACTTTATTGATAATAGCATTATCAATATTTGCACAGTTATTAATGAACATTACATATTCACCATGAGCAATGCCGAGAGCTTTAGAAACTTGGGCAGTCATACGGAAACTACCGGGAGTAGAAACAACTACCAATTCAGGTTCTTCACTAACTGCTCTTTGACCAGCATTAACAATACCCATACCAAAACTCAGACCTTTCTTAAAATCTTTCATTTTTCTTTCAATTTAAATGTTAATAATATCAGTCATACGACTGTTTTGTTTAATAATAATTTCTCTAATTTGTTTATGTTATTGAATTTCAGTAATATCAATAATATCTTCATTACTTAAATCAATACCTTGCATAGTCTTTAATTCTTCTGTGCTTAAACAGCCCATAATTAAATCATTAGCAATTTCACGAGCACCATAAACAAATGCTCTATGACTTATCATTATTTTAGGATATTTCTTATAAGTATCTTTTTCAAAACATCCAGCAACAATAGCATCTTTATAAGTAAACTCACCAGTAGCAACCATATTACGTTCTCCAATTTTACGATAAAAACGATAACTAGTAATATAATCAATAGGAACAGCAGGTATTCTATAAACAGGAACTTTACCAGTAGAAGCAATTTGTTTAGCTTCATTAGTATTAGTAGCTATTTCAAACTTACCATTAAGTTGATATTCTTTATATACATTACCATTATAATCTTTATAGTATTTAACAGGATAAACATATATATGTTCATGGTCTTTATCTTCTGCATTTTTAGTTTGTGCCTCTTTGGGAGTAAGACACTTAATACAGTCAGATGGAAGTTTATCTTCATCATAAGCATTAAAGCCATCTGTATATTCGTACAGAGCGCGATAATTATCTACTTTTTCCCAACTCACGCTGCCTTTGACAAGTAATGCCTTAATAATGTGAACATCAACACCTGTTTTACCTTGAACTACATGAATATGTTCAATGCAAGTAGAAAATGGAAGTCTAAGGTCTTTAGCTCTCATTGCAATAGCAAGGCCATCTTCAACAGACTTAATACCACATTTATCACTACGCATAACACGTTTGATAAATACTTCAAGACTTGCAATTTCAGCTTCACTCATATAATTAAGCTGATATGGAGCAACAGAATGTTGAATACCATGTTGTTTTTCAACACCACTATTACTAACAGCAACAGTAGTATCATTAACTTTAACTTCTTTATCTTCGTCCATTCTATCAAAGAGCGATTTTGATTACACAACAAATGTAACTATTATATTTATACTAGCAAACAATATCATCAAAATTTTGAGCACTAATATCAGAATTAACATTCTGTATAACTTCATGGTTAACTGATAACTTTTCCTTTTTAAGACTTGCTTCTTCGATAGTACCAGCTATATAAAGTTTATGTACTTTAAGTTTTGATTGACTACAATTAACATTATTATAACGATAGATAAGTTCATCTATTGTATCACATAAAGGTGAGGTTAAAATCCATTCGTCTACGCTTGTTTCTAGGCTGTCAGTTGAATTATTTTTTATAGATAATACTCTTAATAAGCCATCATTAAAAGACTTCAAATTCAGCGTGGAAATAGCCTTAGATTTGATTATACGAGCAGTCCCTTTCTTGCTTCCAGACTTGTACAAAACAGGAATACCATTACTATTAACTAGAACTTTATCTTCAATTTTATCGTGATAATCACCACAAATTTCACCTAATTTATCATTAATATATTTAGTTACAGTAGCAGCATATTCACCTCTCTTACTAATAATAAGAAATCGTTTATCAGGATTATCTTTAATAATTTCAACTATTCTTTCTAGCTTACAAACATTATCAGAACATATAAGCATACGTTCACGAACAATATTATAAAAAGTCTTAACTCGTTCAGCAAGAACAAGAGGATTATAACATTCATCAATTTGTTTACTAAAAGGATTAGTCATATCCATATCAGCACTCCATCCATTATATTCAGCTATTTCTGTAATATATTGAATAGCACTACGTCCATCTTGAGTACCATTTCGAGCACATTTAATATTATCAAGATTACCAAATACTTGAATAGTTTGAGTAATAAATTCAGTATATTTATCATAATTAGTAATATCATCTTGATTAACAAACAAAATTGGCTCTCTGTGTTCCTCTACGGGGAGTAAAGCCCGCATAGCATTAATACCACTAGAACTTATATTATCATTAATAGGAGGAATATTAGTATAAATTTCTTTTAGTTTGGCAGTATCAATAGTATCTTTAGTTATAATCATAAGTTTAAATCTAGCATGATTAAAAACTGTATTACAAGAAAGATTCCATTCATTAACTCCAACAACAATAGAAATATCATAACTATAATTATATCTACTATTAACATAAGTATGAGTAAGAATATTAATAGTATCTATATTTATATTATGATTTTTAAGACCATCAACAATTTCAGTTCTTCTTTTCCAATTATCTGTAACAATAAGTATTTTAAGATTAGGATTTTTATTCCTCATCAGAGTAATAACTCTACTTATAATTTCAGAATAATCAAGAGGTTGAACACAATGGATAGTTCCAACACCTTTATAATCTTTAGAACCCCATTTATTAATAAGTTTACTATATGATTCTTCAACTATATTTTCATCCAAAATCATCTTCATTAAAAATAGGATTATACATACCACTATATTTTTTAATTTTACTTTTACCTTTACCTTTAGGAGAAATTTTAAGTTTGATAGGATTAATAATCTTCATAGCTTCTTGATAATAAAATTTGAAATTAATATCTCTAAGAGAAATATCTTTATCATCAAGACTATTAATAACTGTTACAACAGAACCAGCTGCCATTCTACTACGAGAACCATTATCGTTATGAACTTTCTCAATAATATAACCTCTATTAGAAACATAAAATCGAACATATCTTTGGCAAACAACATGAGTAACTTGTCCATTTTCAATCTTAGTTTCTTCTACATGAAATTGTCTACCAACATTTTGAGTAAGACAAAAGTCAAGAATATTAGTTGCTTCTTGAAGAGTATCCATTACAGGTTTATTCTTAAGAAAATAGTTTTCAATAGCTTGAGCAACAATAGGCATAGAATAACCTTTAGTTAAATCTAAAGAATACATCATAGGATTAAGAGCGCCTTTAGATTCAAGTTTAAGTTTATGAACACCATTTTTAATAACTCTAAATTGGCTAAGATAATTATTTATATCTCTACTAACAAGACAATGATAATAATCAGTATCAAACTTAAGTTTAGTAGTTTGTCCCCACTCATCTTTAATACGATTATAAACATCAATATCTCGTTTATAAAGTTTAATAACAATACCATCTGTATTAGCACTTAACACATGAATATTGTGTAACTCTAATTCCTCAACCAACATTAGCATCATTAACTGCCCATTAATAGTAGTTTTAAGTACAGCTAATCTATCATAAAGATTACCATTTTCAAATCCAAGTTTACCATAAACAGAATTAATAACAATCTTTAAAACTAAAGCTAAAGTATCTCTATCAATTCCGTCAACAGTATCTTCATTGCTGTGTTTCACTTCAACTCTCTTATTTTTAAGCCAACCAATAAGATTACAAAAAGCATTAGTATCAAGATGAGCTGGAGCTACTTTATGAGCAGCAATAATACTAGGATACATACTATTAATATCAGCATGAATATAAACATAGTCATCATTGCCAAGTACATCGTGTTGACCCCCCGTGGAGGATGGAAATAATTCTCTTCCACTACTCCAAAGTTCAACAGGATTATCTTGACTATGTAAACCTCCAGTTGCAACAGTATAAGTTACATTTCCAATTTTAACTTCTTTACTAAACGCATCTTTATTAACTCTATAAATAGTAGTTTTAAGACATTCATCAAGAAAATCTTGCATAGGTTTAGTTTTGAATTTAATAAAAGGAAAAATAACTTTTTTAAAACTCATAGCAGTTCTTTCAGTTTTCTTACCTTTCCATTGTTCGGGAGCAAGACCACTAAACTTACTATAAAATTTCTCAAAAAGAATATCAGCAGTTTTACTACGACTAGAATTAAGAACATTAACATCATATGCTTTACTAATAGCATAACGAGATTTAATTTCTTCTGGATAAAGACGAACTATTTCAGCTACAATAAAAACATCATTAAGATTATAATACATCATAGGTTCAATATATTCATCAAGAATAAATCTATCCCATTTATCTACTAGTTTATTAAGCTGACTAATACTCATTCCTTTAAGACTAGGAATTTCATCATATAGTTCAGCTTCTTTTTCATTAATATCAGGAAGTTCATATTCTAGAAGTTCATACCATTGAAGATTAATTGAAGTTTGCTTTAAACTTTTAGGAACAGGTTTACGTTCACCTGTTTTACTATCTACAACTACACTTGCTTTATTAAGAGCAAATATACGCATTACATCAATACCTGTAAATGGTAGTTTATATTTTCTAAGACTATTAAGATAAAAATCAGTTTTAAATTTATCTTTATCATCTTGACTAGAAATAATAGTTTTACTAGTTTCATATAACTTATTAATAAGTTCTTTCGTACTATTCGTACGCATATAAAAACTAAGTAAAGCAGCAATCATAAGATTATCATAATTGAAATTATTAAATCCATACAAGTCAGTACGAATAATAGTTCCATTAGAATCTTTATAGCATCTAGTCTTATTAATATAACCTATAATAGAAAGTAATTGACTATCGTCTTTATCTGTTATATAAAATTTATATTTTTCAACAGTTTTAAGACGAGCTTTAATTTCTTCAACAGATAGTTTTTGAACTAAAGGAATAGCTTTTCCATTACTATCAACACAATCTTTAAAAACTTTAAGATAGCTATTAATGCTAACAAAAGTAATAGAGAAGAAGTTTCTTAATACTTCGACATCATAAGCTATACAATTAATCATTTATAAAGTTTATACCATAATTATTTCTATTTTCATTAACCCAATTAATATCATCAGCAAAACGCTGTTTAAATATATGATAAAGATTATCATCTTTAAATTTAATAAGAGGAGAATAATTACTAAATACATATTTACCACCAGTAGCCATAAATTCAGGAATTGGATTATCACTAATACTACGATAAGCATCACCAAATATAAATAGATACTTATAATTAATTCTAGCTAATTCTTTCCATAAAATATTACGACATTTATCAATAGCAGTAAGATATGTATTATAATTATTAGAACAAGCACATTTAATATTATAAGTCATATACACATCTTCAGTATTATTACGTCCAGAATATTCATCATAAAGATTACCAATATCAGTAAATAATTGATAATCTTCACAATAATTTCTATCACCTCTAGGAAATAGGAAAACAATATCTCCATGAATACTTCCTCTACCACCTTGTATATATTTACCTGTATTAAATATACGATTTGGGCATCTAGCACAATCAGGACATTCGTCAACAGTTTTACTTGCCATAAGATAATATTAATTGATTACTAGCACGAGAACAAGCAACATACAATCTACGAAGCATTTCATCTCTATTAGTATAAGGATGACCATATTTATCATAAATCATATCGTTAATATCTACAAATACATTTTTATAAGTAGAACCTTGTGCTCTATGAGAAGTAATTGCAAAACCATAATCTAAATCTCTACTAAATAAAATCTTACCATTACTATTCGTAATATTAGAAGCGATAAGATATTTACGTTTAAAATCAAAATATTGTTTCCATTTACTTCCACGTTCAGAACTACTAGCTTTTTTAGCATCATCAATAAGACTAGTCAACTTCTTATAATACATCTGAAATGTATAGTTATCATAATGGTCAATAACAAATAAAGGTTGAGTTATAGCACCACCATGAATAGCTTGAAACTTAATAAGAAATCCTTTAAACTCATAATCATTATCAATTGTATCAACAATATCTTTAACAATATATTCTTCACTATTGTTTATAATAATATCATTAAAAACATTAACAACAGTAGTATAACTCATTATTAAATCGTTACGAGTAATAAGACTCTTATCAGCATCTTGAATAATCATATGTCTTACATGGTTATTCCATTGTGCAACACGACTATTAGTATAAGCTATAATACGATACAAATCAATATTTTTAGTATATTCTTCATCATTAAAACAAGTATCAATTAAATCAGAAAATTCAGTTTGACCACAAACATAAAATCCTTTAGTTTCCTCATTATAATCTTGTCTATTTTTAGATATATAATCAAGAAATCTCCATCCATTCTTACTATCTATATCTTCTCGAAGAAGTTTAAGAAGTTTACTAATAGGATTATTATCTCCTTGTCGTACAACTTCTTTAAGATAATAAGTATTACTAGCAATAAGAAAAGCTTGACTAGTTTTCTCATTAACAGGTGGAAGCTGACTAGAGTCACCAAGCATTATAACTTTAATTTGAAGCTTCTTACATTTATTACTAATATACTTAACAAGTTTAGCATTAAGCATAGAAGCTTCATCAATAATTAAAACTTTAAGACCATCTAGTTTATCTTTTCCAACCGGATTAAAGGCAGGATTTTCAGGGTCAAAATTTTCAATATTAACATCAAGTCTAAAACCAAATAATGATTGAATAGTATTAACTTCTTTTCCACCAATAGAATTACTAAGAACTCTACAAGCTTTATGTGTAGGAGCAGCACAGCCTATAACACCACCAGACCATTTGCAATTATTAATAACATATTTAATAACAAATGTCTTACCTGTACCTCCAGCACCACAAAGAGCATTAATATATTTCTTATCATCCCAAGGCTGTGCAAGAAACTCAATAAGTTCATGCACAGCTATTTCTTGGTCTTTAGTAAACTTAATGTTAGTATCTTTTCTATTACTATTAGCAATATTAAGATTACCAATCATTACAATTCGTTGTTTACATCAATAAGATTATTTTTAACTTTATCTTCATATTCTTTCCATTCTTGAAAAGCTAAAATAGTAGATTCACTATCACCACAATTATAACATGTAGTAATATGAAACAATTCCTTAGCAAAAGGCATTTTAACAATTTTACCTTTAGCTATAAGTCCAGCAGCAAAAGGAATATAAAATCTAGTATCAACAGTTTTTCTATTTTCACTATCTCTTATAATTTTAATTCTATGATTATATTCATCTAATCGACGAGCATAAACAACTTTCTTTCCTTTAGTTCTGTAACTTTCACCAGTAATGCTATATAGTTTGCCATTATATTCTACTTTATAAGTACCATCAATATATCTAATAATACCTTCACATTTAGCAACTATAATAACATATTTATTGACTATTCCTTTCTCTCTGGATTTACCTACAACTCCAAATGAGAATTTAAAGCTAACCATAGCATACTACTTTCTTTTAATAGTACGCATACGTTTATCAACAGCACGAGTAATACCTTTAAAAGTATTATCCTCTGCAAATTTAGCTTTACGAGCAGCCTTTTTAGCAGCTTTCTTAGCAGCAATTTCTTCATCACGTTCTTTTTGTTGTTGAATAACATCAACAATTTCAACATGATAACCACAATAATGAGAAAGAAAATCAATCTTACCACTAGTTCCATTACCAATAGCACTATTCTTAGCTACTTTAATAACTTTACTAGCAGGATTGATTCCAATAACAGCATCAACATTATTAAGTTGACGAACAACAGAAACTTCATCATACTTTTTCATAAGTACTTTACATTTTTAAAGATTAATAAAACAATTATATTTAATAGTTAAAACTATAATAAATTCAATAATAGTTAGATTAGTAGAGCCACTACGCTACGCTCCGTGGCGACCCCCCGTAGAGGATGGAAGCAAGCTAGTCATTAAACTTTCTTTCTAATAATATCATTAAAATCACTAGCAAGTTTACCAATCCTATCTTCAATTCTATCTAGTCTATTTCTATCTCTATTTCTTTTAACTTCTCATTGTTTATTAATATCGCAAATATCAATTTGAATCTTTCTAATCCAATTTTGAGTATCATTAATATCTCTAATAAGTCTATCTAGTTTTTTACTAACAATGGTAATTCTTATAAAAAGATATATAGATAAACCAAATATCATACCAAGTATAAAATGAGAAACATTTTCAATCATAGAAATAATGATAAAGTTTACGAATGAGTTCAAATCTAGTATCAGTAATATTATAGATTTTAAATGCCTTAGCAACAAAATCAAAATCACCATATTTAAGTAAAGCATCTATATAATCTTTAATATCACTAAGCCACATAATAGCACTAACAGAATATCTATCACTATCAGTATTAGTAATATATTGACCAATACCTTTAGCAATAGTATCAGCAGTTATATCATTAATAATAAACTTATCAGTAAACCAATTATCTTTTATATACTGTTTATCAGTATATTTATCACGAAAGGTTTTAGATAGTTTATTACATAAATCAATATAAGAACGAGCAGCAGTTCTATTATTATGATTAACAAATTGAACATCTTTAACTTTAAGAGTTAAGCTCATACCACATTCAATAATACGAACTTTAATTTGTTTTTTATCCTTATTAATATATAGAACAATAGCAAGTTTATCTTTCCAATAGCCAGTATTTAAAGTAACTATATCATAAAGTTTAACTTTAAATCCAGATATAATAGTACCATCAATTTGTTTATAAGTAATGTAGTTCATAATAAAACTGTATTAAATTTTTAGTTTAACATTTATTAGCTAGTTCTTTTGCCCTATATTGAACTCAATATTAATCGCGATAGATTAATCAGATTATATATGAAAATTCAACAGAGAGCAAAAGAATCATATCTATGAATATGTTATGAACATAAATAGCTAGTCATTTGTAGCAGCCTCATTATTCTGTTCATTATTCTTACCATCACATTTAAGACGTTCTTTAAGAATATGTTCAGATACAGAACCAAGTTTACATTCACTAACACAACGACTAACACCTTTAGCATGAGTTACAGTATATACAATAGGATAATTAATATATTTATTATTACCTACTGTACGTTCGATTTTAGTAATTCCAACTTCGGTTACAATACCAACACAAACACCAAGCTTAGTTTGATTATGATATTGATAAGTATATTCCATATAAACTACTTGTCCTTTTTTAAACTTAGCTTGTTCTTCAATGTATCTATCTAATAGACTATCAAAAATAAAAGAATCATAATTATCCATTTTAATTATATATTTAAAGTTAATAATATACATACTAAAAAGCCTAGCACTATCTTCACAGACAATGCTAGGCAAAACTACAAATACGAACATCAGCAAGGGAAATAACACTATTATCTTCACAGACAATAGTGTTAGAAATACAATCAAAAACTTATGTGGGATTATTTAGCAGATTTATTTGCTTTTCTACGTTTAAGTTCAGCATAAATTTTATCATCACTAACATTCTTAAACTTATTCTTTTGTTTATTATTATCAACAGATTGATTAACCATTTTAATAATTTCATTACGTTCTTTATAAGAACTATCAACAATATGTTGACTTATAAAATGATTAATTTTAGTATTAGCTTCAACAATATTAATAATCATATCTTTAGCATATTTAGGAAAAACAGCAATAATAGGTTTAAGTATATCTTTATCTTCAATTATACTATCCCAACGATTAATAAGCCAATCAAGTTCAAATTCATCTTGAATAACAAGTTTAATAATATCTTCTTGAGTTTTACCAAAATCATTAATATATTTTTGTTCTTTAAGAACATATACAAATAAAGCTAAACCTCTAACATATTGGTCTGGAGATAAACCTTTATCTTTAATATCATTAATGAATTTATTAAGAAGATTACAATCTTCTTTATATTTACAGGTATCACAAGCAATATTATTAGATGTATTACAAGATTTACCAAAAACTTCATCAAGAATAACTTTAATATTAATATTTTCCATAATTTTATTTATTTAATCATAATAACCAAAAACATCATTTTCAGGGTCAACAATAGGACTATCATCAACTATTGGTTCCCAAGCAATATCGTCAAAATCTTGACTTAGACATTCTGCATGAATTTCAACACCTTCAACATTATTATTGAAATATGTATCATCTTCAACAAAATAAATATCAGTTCTTTCCATATCTTTATATATAAAATAAACTCCGAGTAGAGGATAGTTATCATCAACGTGTTAACTATAACAAACCCAATAAACAAAATGGATAAAAATGGCAAGCAAATGAGAATTAGCTTTAACAAGCTCAACAGCACTATCCATCCTCTACGGGGAGTCTATACTACAAACTTAGCTAGCTTCAGAATCTTTATTCTTTTTATGAAGTTCAGTTTCAGTATCAATCATAATACCAATAACTCGCTGACTATCACTAGCAACATCAGCATGAGCTTTAACTAAAGCATCAATGAATAAATCATCTGTATATCTATATTCTCTACGAAGTCCACCATCAGCAGTAACTCTAAACTTATTCCATAAGAAGTCAACATAAGCACCTTTAGAATTACATATTCTTCCATCATCTTCAAGAGCATGAAGAATATTAAGAGAAGTATGACGTCTAAATGCAGCATTGAATTTAACAATACAAATTACATCAAGAATATGTTGAGGAACATTAATTCCAACAGGAACACCACGTTTATCAGTCTTAGCATCTTTAAAATCATTATCTTCATTAGCTTGACTAATAGCATTACTTTGTTCTTCCTGTTTACAAACTTTACTTTGTTTATTCTTCCTAGCTTTATTCTTAGGCTGAACAGTTTCACTACTAATAACAGCATTAACTTGTGTATTTTCTTCAGGAACAACAAGTTTACCTTCTTGTTTAGCTTCTTCTAAACTTTCAGCCATAGTTTTCTTTCTAGGCTTAGATTGAACATTGCTAGTAACATTATCAAGATTTACCATAACACTTATAAGTTTAAGATTAATATTATTATCAGTAGCAATATTACTCTACTGAACAACACGACAAATATAATAATTAAATATAATACTCCAAATATATTATAATTTATTTATACTATGATTCTAACTAATAATTAATAGCTATATTAAAATAACTAAAATCATTATAGCAATAGGAATTAACTTACCACGAGTATAATAAATATCAATAGTATCAAGAGTATCATTAGTATAAAGAGAATCAGTAATATCAAGACTATCAAGAATATCATTAGTAATATCACCAGCAATATTAGCATGACTAGTATTAATAGTCATTATAATACTGATAATATTAATAGTGCTATTATTAACTAGAACTAATGCTATTAGTCATTATGACTAGAAGTCTTATTAGACTTGATAATACTGTTAGAGCTAGTCTTGATAGTAATTGTATGACTAATCGTCATGACAAACGTCAATGAGATTGAGATGACGATAGAACTGACGATAACACTGGTATAACTAAAGGTTATAATGAATGAGATTGAGAAGATGATGCTATGACTGAAACTGATAATGGTATAACTAGAGGTTATAGAGATTATAACGAAAAGCTATAATGAAATAGGAGAAAGAGTTGGAACAATAGGTTTAGATTGATTATTAGGAGTGTTATTAGGAGGATGAAGAGGATTAGGAAGAATGGCAGTGGGACTAGTCTCTTCAGCATGACCATCTCCACACTTATCTCCACATCCATCTCCATCATAATCACATCCAATTCCACCATCAACCTCAATTTAACCCTATTTGAACCACATCCAACTCCACCATATCATTCTCCACGAAATCCACATTCACCACTTTCATCTCCATATCCTCTTTCTCCACATTCAATACCTCTCGTCACCTCTAATTTCACCTATATAACTTTTTATTATGGGAGTAAATCTCCATGACCAATATCAGTATAACAAAATGTTATAGGAGTAAATCATCATTAATTTCATTAGTAGAATTATCATCAGTAACTACATTAAATTCATAATTATCAAGACTATCATTAATAATACGAGCGATATCTTTTAATTTACCAGCAATACCAAGTCTGCTCTTATTAACACTATCATATACTTTTGCTATATTATCAGCATTACCATTAGTAGTAATATTAGTAATAGCAAGAAGAATACAATCACTAGTAGGATGAAGTTTAGTAAGTTCAACAGAAGTAATAGAATTATCATTCTCAACTTCAATAGTAGTAATAATACGATGTACTTTCATGATGTTTAATATTAGGATAAGACTTATCAGAACTTGCAGCTAGGCCTTGGTTGATAAGTCTTATCAGGCTGTTAAGTTCATTTGCTGCAATCTATTTAATGTTGATAATGAGCATTTCCATGTTGAACACTAGCAACAGCATCAGCAAAACTATTGTTGATAACATCAGTGCTACCAACCCGAAGGTCAGTAGCACCATGTTCATTAGAACGGCATATTGTCATCACTCATTGCAGTAGCAACAAAACTAGCCGCTTTAGCTTTAGCCTCACGCTTGGCAGCAATGGCAGCACGAGCGTCCTCCATAATCTGTTTGATAAGTACATTATATGCACCAATAAGAACAGGGTCAGCAGGTTGTTCGATACCTACAATATGATATACATATCTATCATAATCCACAACATTGTAAAGATTATCTTTACGAGTAAATGGATTACGTTCTTGTACACCAGCAGGTACAAACTGGCAAAGAACTTTGATAGCAACACTTAGTAATGACAGTTGTCATTACATAACTATGACCATCAGTACAGATGCGTCTAACAACATCATCAATGGTTTCCACTTGCGCAGAACTTTGGTTCTCTGTATTAACAGTAGGTTGAACAGGTTGGTTAACACTAGTAGTTGATTCAACTACATTAACACTCTCAATAGCAGCAGCAGCACTTTGTGCAGCTTGTGCTAAATCTTTAACGTCTGGCATGACTATTAAGTATTTAATTACGCTAATCAGTAGCATTACTGACAGTTGTTTTCGTTTCAACTGCAAAGTATTTAATGTTGATAATGAGCAACATCATCTAGTAGAGATTAATCTCTACTAAGATAACTAACAATAGCCGATAGTATTCCAAATACAACAGCAGTAATCTGTTCATCACTAGTTGGCTCTACTTTCAATGCTAGTATGATAGCTGGCATCATCAGTATGATTGCAACTAACAACAATGGTTTGTTTGTTTTCATAATGATTGGTATTAATAGTTGGTAATGTAATGAAATGAATAATCTCAATATATTTAATGTTGATAATGAGAGCGAGAACTTTACTTTCTCCTAGAACTTGACGGGGGTAGTCAAGTCCAATTTAATGACCCACCCCTTATACTCACTAGCCTCACTATCACATCAATACATCAATACATCAATACATCAATACATCAATACATCAATACATCAATACATCAATACATCAATACATCAATTATTCTCATTATCATCATATAAATAATCAAGTTCACTTTTATATACTTGTTTATTTTTAATTATAATACAATTATCATCTTTAACTAATCCTATTCTATCTATATAATTAACATTATTATCAAGTTTTATTTTAGAATCATCAAGTTTACCTTTAGTAATAATTTCATGAAATTTATTAATATCACCTTTAAATATAACTCTAGGATTAACTTCAAACATACTACGTTTATCTGTTCTACGAATAATATTAAGTTTTTCTAATGTAACAATAGCATTAGCAAAATCTCGTTTATTACATCCACTTCTAATTCCATTTCTACAAACAGCATCAAATAAATCCTTACTAATTTTAACAACATTAGAATTAAAACAAATAGTATAATTAATAAAATAAAAAAGTTCATGAAGAATTATACTTCTTAATTCAACTATTTCTCTCCAAGCATTAATACCAACATTAGAATAATATCTTTTAATAATTTTACCTGTATCAAAACATTCCATACGTCCAGTACCACATAGATATTTTTTATTATTATTTTTAATATCAATATCAAAAGTATTAGGTATAATAATACTTCTATCATTAGCTATATCTTTATTAATAGCATCAATAACAAGTTTATTATAAACTCGACTAGGTTTAAAATCTTCTTTAAAAGTCATAACAATAATATTATTAAGTTTAACATAAAAATATATTACTCTAAGAAATTAGCGAAATGATTCCATAGATGGAACAACTTTCGTGCACAAAGGTAGTCATTTTTGCCACTTAATTTGCATACTGATGGGGAATTAGGTATTCAGCATGATACATAATATGTATTATAACTTATTGATAATCAATGTATTATAATTACTATAAAGATATATTATATATAGATATATTATATAGATTCGCTGTGACCCGCTCCGGACTTTCGTCCTCCGCTATACTCCCCGTGGAGGATGAATACAATCAGTATCAATCACATCAAGTTAATCAATACTATAATCAATATCATTATCTCTATTAATATCATTAATACTAATATGATTAAGTCTAACTCATCTCCATCCTCCACGGGGAGTATGACTTGCATATTTATAATCATATAATCCTCTATGATTGAAATGTTAAAAATAGTTTTTTCTCTTGGTAGATTCATTCAAACTCTTACATTTGCTAAAAACAATTAAGTTATGGGTAAAGATAAAAGTGAAACTAAACCTAAATACACTAGAGAATTTCATAGTGGTGAAAGGAATAAAAAAGAAGTTAAAGTTCCTAGTAAACTTAAACTTGGAAATATTGGTATTGATAGTATTATTAAAACTAAATAATTTAGTGTTATGATTAAAGTTGAAAGTAAATTTAAAGATTTTGGTATTCAAATACCTACTGACATTAGCGAAATAACAAGTGAAGCGCTTGACGCTATTCTTACTAATGTAGTTGTTGCTAAACACTATTGTGTTGTTGCTCTTTGCCAAAATGAAAGTTTGTTTAGTGTTATTAATAATAAAACTACTACAGTTGAGGTTATGCCAATTATTGCTAAAATTAGTAAAGAAGATGCTGAACTTATTGGTATGAACCAAATGGATAAGATTATTATTGACCGTTCTACTCTTGAACGTGGCTATCATCTTTATCTTAAACATAATGTTCTTAGTCCTCAATTTGTTAATAAGTATATTACTAATGATACTGAACTAACTCGTTCTATTACTGTTGGTACTTTTGGACAAAATCAAGGATATAAAAAAGGACAAAAAGTTTGGTTTGTTGAATTTAAAATTATAGCTATTAATGATTTAAGAGCTGCTATTACTGATAAACATAAAGCTATTAATCCTTTTGTTTATCATTCTGCTGAAAAAGCTAATTAGCCATTTCGTCTAAATAATCGAACTCTTCTTAGAACTACTTATGTATAATTTAAAATTATAGGTACTTGTGTTCTTGTTTATAGTAGTAATTTAAGAAGAGTTCTTAAACTTTCAATTATGGATTTTAAGACTAATACTAGTTTTAATATTGCTAATACTAGTTCTCATGAAGATTTTGATGATGATTATATTCTTATCTATAAAGATATAAATAATATATTAGATGATATTGGATTTCAAGGTGATGATAGAATACTTTGTAAATCTATTATTGAAAGTCTTGAAAAAGAAGCTAGTATTAATATACGAAAAGATAAATGTGTTGCTATTCCTCATATTGGCACTATTCAAAAGAATTGGTATCGTTCCAAACTTATTAGTCATTATAAAGACTTTAAAGAAGCTAGAAAAACTATGACTAGAGAAGAGTATAAAGAATATACTGCTAAAGTTATGGAAGAAGAAAAGCAAAAACATTATGAAGAAGAAGAAAAGATTAAGACTGAACTTAAATTTAAAAAGAAACTTCTTCCTATTTGGATTAAACTAAGTAAAAAACATAGTGCTGCTTATGCTAATCTTTGGCTATATACTATGGGTAAACTTGAAATTATTGAATTTGATGAAGAAGTAGAAGAAATATATGAACGGTTTGGAATTGGATTGGATGCTGACCATAGATGAAACTGGTATGCCAAAAGCTCCTACACTTAAACAACTTCTTGATAGAGATGTTAGTCTTCTTTATACTAGAGATAAATCTCCTAATAAAGAGATGTATGTTAAAGAAGTTGGAGTTATTTATTATCTTGGTGACCCTAAAGGTCCATGTCTACAAGAAGGTCTTAGTGAAAAAGAAGCTCTTAAGAAAGCTATTGAAAACTTTGATTTACCTAAAAATTATCAACCTGATGTTCTTGTTTGGAAACTTATTAAAAGATATTATAATCAAAAAGCTGGAGCTGGTATGGAAGCTGTACTTAATATTAAGCGTGGTATTCATAATGTTGCTCTAGCTGCTAGCAAGTTAAATGAATTGTTGAATGACAAGTTATCTGATGGTGCTAGTCTAGAAGATGTTCCAGTTGTTATTGGTTATATGAAACAAATTAATGATTTAGCTAATCAGTTTCCAAACACGATTAAAGCTCTTAATGTAGCTGAAGAAAATCTTCTGTATGAACAAGAGAATATTGCTGGTAGAGGTGGAGTTGAAATTACTAGTAGTATGATTGAGGAATAAGCTGATGCTAATCCACTTCATCCTCCACGGGGAGTCTAGCGTAGGCACGTAGTGCCGAAGCGGGTCCAAACTAGTGTTGAACTTAATGGTATTAATAATATGGAACTTAGAGATAAAAGATATAATGATATTAGACTTATTTTTCATGAAGAAGAACATAAATATAATGATAGTCTAGGTAATGATTATATTTCAACTACTACTATTCTTCATAATTATGCTCCAAAGTTCGATAAGAACTATTGGTTGAGAAAGAAGTCTAAAGAACTAGGAATAAGTGAGAAGAAACTAGAAGAACAATGGTCAACTATTACTAAAGAAGCTTGTGAACGTGGAACTAATACTCACAATGGTCTTGAAGATGGTGTTAAAGGAGCATCTATGTTTCAACAAGCTATTAATTATCTTGATAAACGAGAAGATGGTGTAATGGTTACTATTGCTGATATTCCAAATTTTGGTGCTAATTATAAACTTCTTAATCTTAAAGATTTTATTGAACTTACAGATAATCGTTATCCTCTTATTTATAATGCATTTAAAATGTACACTGAAAGAGGATATAAGATTTATAGTGAGATTGGTATGTTTCTTATAGATTGGTTAATTAGTGGAACTATTGATATTCTTCTAGTTAATGAAGATACTAATTGTGCTGTTGTAGGTGATTGGAAAACTAATCGTGGTGGATTAAAATTTAGTAGTGGTTATTATAAGAAAGATAAAACAGTTAAACCTGCACAACAAACTAATGTTTGGGTTGATAAAGATGAACGACTTTTAGCTCCTCTTAATCATCTTCCTAATTGTAATGGTGCTATATATAATCTTCAACTTAGTATGTATGCTTTTGCTGTTGAATATATACTTGGTTTAACTATTAAAGGTATTTGGTTATGTCATATTGATAGTGATTTTGAACTTAATGAATATGGTATGCCAAAAAGATTTTCTGATGGTCTTTATCATATTAAAGAAAATCCTATTGAAACTACTAAATTTTTTACTATGAATTATCTGCGGGATGATATTAATAAAGTTCTTAAAGATAGAGAATTACAAATTAAAGCTAGTGGTATTCAAACTCAATTTAAACTTGCTATATGAAATTAAATAAAGATAATTTAATTGGAGTAATTATTGGTTTTATTGTTTTAGTTATATTTGCTATTTGTTTATCTAGTGGATGCATTAAACGTATTACTCCAGTTCCTGAAATTCGTTATGTTCCTGTTACTGATTCTACTGCTATTAATGAATTAGTTCTAACTAAAGAATTGCTTCGTAGAACTCAAGATTCTCTTAATGCTTATAAGTCTGATACTACAATTAGTGCTGATTATTTTGTAGCTAAATATAAACTTGAACGTATTAAATATTATAATGATATTGCTGGCAAAGGAAATAATATCAAATTTTTACGTTCATGGATTCGTAGAACTTTTGAAGAATAAGTTATGTATATTATTAATCGTAGAAAAAATATAAGATTAATTGGCGATGAACATCATATTGATGATGACTTTAAATTTTTTATTTATAAAGTTCAAATTAAAGTTCTTTGGTTTTGGGTTACAATTAAAGAATTTGATGAAGATGAATATTATGACGCTGTTGATTGTTTTAGATATTGTACTAATCCTTATATAAATTAAATTATGGCTTACTTTGGAGATGCTTTTAAAAAACTATCTATTAAAGAAGGTGGTTATGTAAACGATAAAGATGATGCTGGTGGAGAAACTTATAGAGGTATCAGTCGTAAATATAATCCTACTTGGCAAGGTTGGACTATGATTGATTCTTATAAGAAATATTATACTGTTGGTAGTAAAGAGTTTAAGTCTAAACTTGATAATGATGTTCAGCTTCAGAAACTTGTTTGGGAAAAGTATAAAATAGGTTATTGGGATGTATTTGAACTTGATGATTTTAATAGTCAGAGAGTTGCTGAACAATTATTTGATACTAACGTGAATTGTGGTCAAGTTGCAGCTATCAAGATGGCTCAAAGAGTTCTTGGACTTAAAGAAACTGGTAGATGGAATCTTGATTTGCTTAATAAACTTATAGAAATAAAAGATTAACTTAATACTGTATAGAATTATGAAGAAGATGTTAATAGCAATATTTATAATAGCGATTATTAATTTATGTGTTACTCTGTATTTATCAATAAGTTGTTTTAGTGTAGAAGTCAATTCATATAATAAAAGTGACACCGCTATTAATCATGTTCGGATTGATTCTATACAGTTAGTTATAACTGAAAGAGAAAGTATAGTTTATAAACTTAAAGAACATGAAAAAGATATTGAAGATAAAGTTATTAGTCTTAATGACAGTGCTACTTGGGAGTTATTCAAGAAGTTGGTGTCAGAGTGAGATTGATAATGTAGTGCATCCTCCACGGGGAGTCAACACTACTGATACAACTGTTCTTGTCCCTATTAATATGATTAAGATTGCTAATACTAAAATTATTAAAGCTAAACTTTATAAAGATATTATTAACGAACAAGATAGTATAATTAATCTCCATAAGATTAAATATAATGCTCTTTATAAAGAAGTTGAAACTTTACAAAATAATCTTGATAATAGTAATAAAGTAAATGATAATTTAAATAAGTCTATTGAACGTATTAAACGTAAGAATAGATATTTGGTAAGCGGTGGTGCTGTTTGCGCTATCGCTTTTGTTGTTTGTTTACTAGTTAAATAAAATATTATGGCTGATGGTAAATATCCTTTTCTAGAATACATTGAAGAACCTGATAAAGAGAAAAAGTATAAGAAAGCTAGTGATTGTGGATGGTATGACCCTCATAATAACTTTTTAATTGGAGATAGTGGTGGCTTTCTTTTAAATATTAGACCTGGTAAATTTGTTAATACTGAACTTTTTAATGAAGCTGCTAGAACATATCAAGCCACAGGTAAATATACTCAATTTAAAGTAGATAGTATTCCTCATAGACAATTTAGACGTAGAGAATGTGATAGACGACGTAATGGTTTTTCTGCTCCTTGTTGGCAAAATCCAGATGGAAGTATAGAAGATGTTTGGATAACAGGTGGTCATTATAATTTTCTTAATTATACTCGTATGGAACGTACAGATGAATCATCTGTTATTGTTACTGAACATGGAGCTACTGCTAAAAAGATTTATAGTTTTCCTAGTTTTATTGATGCTCAATTTTGGACTTGGCAAATTATAGAATTTTGTAGACGTAATGGTTTGCATTTTATTATTGATAAAACTCGACGTGGAGGTTTTTCTTATATTATGGCTGCTGATAGTTCTAATGAAGTTAATTTATCTAAACATAAAGTTGTTATTCATGTTGCGGCTGATAATAAGTATTTAATTAAACAAGGAGGTTTAAGTGATTTTGCTGTTAATAATTTAAAGTTCTTTGAAGAAAAGACTCCATTTAAAAGAGGTATATATAGTCCTACTACTGATAGTTTTAAACTTGGTTATCGTATGAAAAATGGAGTTGAAGCTGATGATAGTTGGTCTAGTTCTCTTTTAAGCGTTAGTGCTAATAATAATCCAGACTGTGCTATTGGTAAAGATGCTGTTACAATTAAAGTTGAAGAGTTATCTACAATGCAGAATTTTGATGAGTTTATGAATGTAACTGAACCTACAATGACTGTTGGTACTCGTACTACTGGTACTCTTATGGCTTGGGGAACTGCTACTGCTGCTAATATGCAAATATTTGAACAAAACTTTTATAATCCTAGAGCATTTGGATTTATGGCTTTTGAAAATGTTTTTGATAATGATGCTCGTAATGAAATTTGTGGATTCTTTAAATCTTATGCTTGGGGTCTTGAAGGAGAAATAGATGGAGTTAAAGGATTTGATGAAGATGGAAATAGTAATCTACGAATAGGACTTAAGCTTGCTGCACGAGAAAGAATTGAAAAGAAAAAGACTGCTAAGACTTTTGCAGAATATCTTAATTATCTTGGTCAGCGTGCTTTATTTCCTGCTGAATCTTTTAGTAGTGCTAGTGAAAATATATTTAGTAGTGAAGCTCTTAATAAGTTTGAAGATAAACTTAGAGTTGATAATAGTTATAAGTTTTATACTGATGGCGAACTATTTGAAGATGGAACTAAAAAGATTTATTTTAAATCTAATGCTCGTATAAGAATTGAAAATCCTGATATGAAAACTTATGATTATATTCAAGGAGTTCCTAGACGCGGTAATGAAGACCCTCATGGTTGTATAAGAGTTTGGTTTGCTCCTGAATATGAAGAAACATATATTAACGATAGACTTATAAGAAGTATTCTTCCTGGTACTTATGTTGCAGTTTATGACCCTGTCGGTATTGATAAAGATAAAAAAGAAATTACTGATAGACATTCTCATAATAGTATATTTGTTATTGAAATGCCTAGAGAACGTAATGGATTTAAACCTAAGTTATGTGCTGCGTATTATGGACGTACTGAAAGACTAGAAGAAGCTGATGAAAAGTTTTATCGTTTATGTAAATGGTATAATTGTATTGGTACTGGACTTGTAGAAATAAATCGTGGTGAAACTGTTTCTAATTTTCGTAAATGGAAAGCTACTAAATATTTAGGTTATGAACCTTTATATGTTTGGGATTCTGCTGTTAAAGAAAAAGTTAGTACTAGTTATGGTTATAATATTGGTAGTGGTCCTAAGAAACTAGATGGTCTTCGACTTCTTAAAGAGTTCTTATATGAAGTTATTGGTAAGAATGAATTTGGAGAAGATATTTATGTTTTTGAAAGATTTCTTGATTATCAAACAATTCTTGAACTTAAAAAGTTTAATGCCGAAGGTAACTTTGACCGTATATCTAGTCTTATACTTTTAGGTATATATTGGAAGTCTATTGATATTAAAGGTAAACGAGAACTTGCTAGTCGTAAGAAAGTTACAGAAGATAATGATAAAACAGATATTTTTAATAGACAATGGTTTACTATTATACCTCCTATTATAAGTTTTGGAATATTAATTTTTAATATGTTATAATTATGAAAGAAAATGACGTTATTTAGGTAAGTATAGAAGAAAGTGATAAATATGAACTTAGCAATTATGGTTTTGTTAGAAATAAATATACTAAAAAGAAAAGAGTTTTACATATATAAAGAATAATAAATATAAGGCTTATTGTATTGATGGTATTCAATATTTAGCACATAGACTTGTTGCAAAATATTTTGTTATTAATAACAATCCTGAAAAATATAATATTGTTAACCATATTGATGAAAATACATATAATAATGCTTATTGGAATTTAGAGTGGTGTACTAATAAAGAAAATCTTCTTCATAGTGATGTGTTTAATAGAATAAGTAAAAAACAATCTAAATATAAAGTTTATCAATATGATAAAGATGGTAATATAATTAAAATTTGGGATAGTAAAGAACAAGTTTATAAGGCTGGCTTTACAAGTATTAAATCTGCACTTAGACAAGGTTTTAATAGATATTTTAATGGCTATTTTTGGTTTAAAGAAGATGAACCTTTTGATAAAAATAGATATGCTTCAACTAAACAAATTAGTGTTTATAATAGAAATACTAATAAGTTATTGTTTACAGGTACTATTGGAGAATGTGCTAAATTTTTAGGTGTAAAACCTTATATAATTAATAATGCTCTTCGGAAAGATAATATGGGAGTATTTAAATTTATTGTTATTAATGATAAAATTGAATAAAGATATGTATAATTTTGGTAGACTTGATTTTCCTAATCAGCACGTTAGTTATGCTGAAAAACAAGAAGTTGATTGGTATGCTAAATGTTGTGATTACGTTATAGAAGCTGGTATTGCTTGTAAAGCTGATTTTAATGTAGAAGAAAAGTTTAATATTCTTCTTGGCAATATTCCTAGAGAATATTATAGAAAAACTCTTAATCCTTATAATGAGAAAGATGAAAATCTTACTCGTTTTCCAGCTACTATGCGTAATTATGATATGATGAAAGGTATTATTAGAAGATATATTGGTGAATATATTAAAAATCCACATGATTTTATTGTTGGAGCTAATAATCCAGAAGTTGTATTTGCTAGAGATGCTGAACTTGGTAAACAAATTATGATGCTTGCAGAACAAGCTATTGCTAAAAAGATACAAGAAAGTTATATGCAGTTTGTTAATGAAGGTAATAATCCTGAACAATTTAATCCTGAACAAGCTGTTGATATTGAAGCTTTTATTAAAGAATTTAATGAAAATTTTATTGATGATATTAGTGCACAAGGACAAGATTTAATTAATGTTATTGATGACCTTACTGATGCTTTTACTATATACGCTAGAGCTTATTTTGAATTTGTTGCTTTTGGAGCTTGCTACACATATAGAGATGTTGTAGGTAATCAATTAATTAAACGTGTTGTTAGTGTTAGAGATGCTTTTCCTGTTCCTAACGATAATATGTTTGCAGAAGATTATGATATGTTTGCTGAACGTCGTATGTTGACTAAACAACAAATTATAGATGAATTTTATGAATATCTTTCTGAAAAAGAACGTGAAGCTCTTGATACATATTATCAATATAGTGCTACTACTTCTAGTGATAGAGCGCTTTTAAATTGGGATAAGTATATGTATTATTTTGGTGATATATGTAGTAAATTTAATAAAGATGATTTACAACATATTAAGAACACTAATATAATGGCTCGTGATGCTAATAATGGTTTATTTGAAGTTTGGCATACTGTTTGGAGAGGTGAAATAAAAGAAGGTATTCTTACATATAGTAATGGAGCATTTGTTACAACAAGAATTGTTGATGAAACTTATCAGCTTAACCCTGCTGGTGGTGATATTAGTATTGAATGGGTGTGGCGTCCACAAGTTTATGAGAGCGTTAGAATTGGCTCTCGTGCTACAAGTATATATCCTTATAAGGCTCGTCCTATTGCTTACAATAGGAATGGTAAACTTCCTTATAATGGTATTGCAGAACTTTTGCCTGGTTTTGGAAGATTTAGTGTTGTAGATACAGTTATTTCTTATCAAGTATTTCGTAATATAGTTTCTTATCATAGAGAAATGGCTATTGCTAAAAATAAGATGAATGTTCTTATGATTGCTAAATCTCTTCTTGGTAAAAAACCTGCTGAAACTATATATCGTATGGCTGCTGATGGTGTACTTTATATTGATGATGAAGATGATGTTAATTTAGTTAAAGCACAAAATGTTCGTTATCTTGAAAGTCGTATGAATAATTATATTACGGAACTTGGGCAACTTATTCAAGAGATTGAACAGACTGCTAAAATGGAATGTGATATGACTCCGCAACGTTATGGTGAGATTGCTAATAGTGCTGGTAAAGGAGTTACTGACGAAGCAGTTATTCGTGGAAGTATGGGTTCTGTTATTATTGAATTTATATTTGATAAAATGAGAGAACGAGATTATCAAGCTGAAATGGATTATACTAAACTTGCTTGGATTGATGGTCTTAATACTTCTTATAAAACTAAAGATGGTGATATTAGATATTTAAGTCTTGATGTTAATAGTCATATATTTGCCAATTATATTGTTACTTGTAAAACTTCTGTTAAAGAACGCGAGAAACTTGAACAATATAAACAACTTGCATTTAGTGCTGCTCAGAATGGTAATATGGATATGGCTAATGCTGCTATACGTGGAGATAATGTTGCTCAAATTAGTAAACTTATTGATAAGTATCAAAATATTCAACGTGAGCATGAACTTGATGTTGAACGTGTTTCTCAACAAACAGAACAACTTCGTCAAGAATTTGAACTTGCTAAGATTGATAGAAAAGCAGAACAAGATAGAGAAACAATTAGAGTTGAAAAATATCTTGATGGTCAGATTGAAGCTATGAAAGCAAATGCTAATATTATGAGTTTTGATAATGGTCTTAGTGATGCTGAAAAGAGTCAAGCTGAAGAACGTATGGAAAATGCTAGACTTAATCTTGAACGTAGTAAACTTAGTTTAGATGCTCAAAAAACTTCTGTTGAAGCGCAACTTAAAGAAAAAGAATTAGCTGTTAAACTTAAAGAAAGTGATGATAAAGTCAAGATTGCAAAAACGAATAAAAATCGTTATGATAGTAAAAGTAAATAATCGACTGTACTTCTAAATTTTGTTCATAATAGGGCTGGACTTGCTTGTGAAAGTAGATTCAGCCCATTTTCATTTTTATTTACATCACATGAGCCATTTTAAGCTCATTCTAAGCACTTTATTTATTTCGTGATAGATTAATCATTATAATAAAATTTGATTCATACACGGCTTCTCTGAAAGCAACAGGATAGGTTATCAGTAATAAATATCCTAGTTAGCAATAGTATGTTAATCGGCAAATCGGCTTAAAGGTGAACATATTTTAACGATACAAGTAAAACTCGTATTATTATTATAGTTTATATTTGTGATATAGTAATTAATTAAAAACAAAGAGTTATGCCTAATTTTGATAGTTTTGGTTTTAATGGTAAAACATCTAATGGTGATGGAAAACCTACTGACGACATTACAGACCTTGATACAGGTAAAACAGGGCAGTTAGATGCTGATAGTAATCCTATTGATGATATTACTAATAATGGTAATGGAGATGGGAATAGTGATTCTAATGCTAATAAAGATAACCAATCTTCATCCTCCACGGGGGGTAAGCCTAATGACAAAGCGAATGACGCTGATGTTGAACATGGTTTAGAAGAAGGTACTATTATCGAAGATGGAGATAATAAATATACTGTTGATAAAGACGGTAATCTTATTGACGATAAAAGTAATATCTTTAAAGCTAAAAATGAAGTTGCTGCTTATCTTAAAGAATTTGAAATAGAAGATACTAAAGAAGAAAATACTATTGATGTTAAATCAATTCAAGAACTTGTAGGTGTTTCTGTTACTTCAGAAGATGGTAAAGCTGTTACTTTTGAAAATACTCCTCAAGGAGTTGCAAGTTATGTTCAATCCGTTATTGATTTAAAACGTGATGAATTTGCTCAAGCTGGTGTTAATAAATTATTTGAAGATTATCCTATCGTTGGTGATTTTCTTAATTATTATGTTGCAAATGGTAATTCATTTGAAGGCTTTGGTGAACTTCGAGATAGAAGCGGTATTGAAGTAGATGAAAATAATGTAAGTCAACAAGAAGCTATTGTTCGTGAGGCGTTTAAGGAATTTAATCGTCGTGGTAATGTTGATAAGTATATTCAATATCTTAAAGATAGTAATGAACTTTTCAATGTTGCTAAAGAAGAACTTGAAGCTCTTCAGAAAGCTGATAACGAAATGCGTGAAGCTAATGCTAAAGAAGCTATGCGAGTTAAAGCAGAAGAAGAGAAACAACTTGTGGAATTTTGGAATGGAGTTAAAGATTGTATTGATAAGCGACAGATTGCTGGTTATCGTATTCCTGAAACTGTTATTATTGAACGTAATGGAAAACAAATTTCTACTACTCCAGAAGATTTCTTCAATTATGTTTATCAAGTTGATGATAAAGGACTTTCTCGTTATGAAAATGATTTAATGAAGTTATCTCCTGCTGAAAGACGCGATGAAGAACTGCTTAAAGCTTGGCTTAAATATACAGGTAAAGGTTATGATAGTTTGATAGAAATGGCTGTTTCTGATAAAGAAGCTAAAAAGTTGAAACTTACTGCTAGTCAACGTAAATCTACAAAAGGAGCTATTAAAATAACTAAACCTGATAGTAAAAAAAATGCTCTAATAGATGAGCATTTTGGTTATTAACATAATAGTAAATTTGTAGATGAAAACATTACGTGTTATTGGACAAACTCGTTATGAAGATAGAGGTTATTCTAATGAAGAATCCATTGCTTATCTTCAGCTTCAAAAGCCAGAAGAAATTAATAGTTTTCTGACTTATAATTATGCTATGGATGATGACCGTTTTCCTTTAAGTTTTATTACTGAAGGTCAAGGTAGTCGTGGTATTAAAAATGTTGCTACTGTACAATGGACTTGGAAAACTATGGGTCGTATGAAGTTTACAGACTTTGTAACTTACTTTAATGATGCTATTACTAAACCTGGTCAAAATGGTAGTGAATTTGAAGTTCATTTCTCTACTCATTGGTTTATTGAACAACATGGTCTTACTGCTCCCGATGGTGTTACTCAAGTTCGTATTCAGAAAGACTTAGGTGAATCTGCTTATGGTTATGCTTATCTTTTGAAACTTACTTCTCCTAATCCTGATGCTTATGTTGACCCTCAATGGTTGGCTAAAGGTATGTATTGGGCAATGAGTGCTCCTACTGTTTCTGAATCTTATTCTAAAGGTAACAGAAGCAATACTATGGGTCCTGCTGGAATGACTTCTCAACTTGAGTTTTATCGTTATTCTAAAGAAATAGCTGGTAATCTTGCTAATGTTGTTACTCAATATCAATTCCAAAATGATAATGGTGGTACTTCTAATCTTTGGATTAACGAAGAGATGCGACAGTTCAACTTGCACATGAGAGTAATGAACGAAGAACGTTTGTGGAAGTCTGAATATAACCGTTTACCTGATGGTACTATTCCTTTGAAAGACCATGATAATGGTAAACCTATTCCTCATACTGCTGGTATGTTAGAAATTTGTCGTGAATCTAACTATGATACTTATGGTGAACTTCTGACTCTTAACAAACTTGAACGTACAATTGGTGATGTTCTTGACCGTGATACTCAAGATGGCGATAAGAATGTAGCTCTTATGGGCGGTAAAGGATTTATTCGTGACTTTGAAATGGCTATCAGAACTGATGCTAAAGAAAACGGATTTATTACTCCTCTTGGTGAAAAGATGATTCAAGATAATGGTAATGGTCTTTCTTATGGACGTTACTTTAATAAGTATAAAACTCCAGATGGGTATATTATTACTGTTATTCATAATGCTTATTTCGATAAGGGTACTGATGCTGAAGCTGCTAAGCAAAATGGTATGATTCATCCTACTACTGGTTTGCCTATTACTTCTCATCAAGCTGCTTTAATTGATATGAGTAATTATAAAGGTAATCAGAATGTTCGTATAGTACGTCAAAAAGGACAGGCTTATAAAGCTAAAGTTATCGAAGGTATGACTGATATTCCTGCTTGCTGGGGATTGCCTAATACTAATCATGCAGCTACTGAAATTGATATGGCTCGTTATGAAGTTAAAGGCTCTATTGGTTTGCAGGTAGATAACACTACTAAGATGTTCTTATTGAAATGTGTATTATAATCATTTAAAAGAAGCTATTTAAGATATGGATTTTAACAAAGTAAATGAAGCTAATAAAGCAGGAGAAAATACTCCTGCTGCTTCTAATATAAATACAGATAAACAGGTTATACCCCCCGTAGAGGATGGAGTAGATAAACAGCCTGCTAATACAGTAGGATTTAGAGATGAAAGTCTTGATGAACCTTATACTGAAAAACGAACTATTACTATTAATTTAGTTACTAATTATTCATTATATCGTAGAGTTAATGATAAAACATTACCTAAACGAATGGATAAGATTGGTAGTTGTGTTCGTAGTTCTCGTACTCTTTCTTCTAATAAAGGTGAGATTGAATCTTATTTTCCTGCTTTAATTGGTCTTGCTCCTAATAATGAAAACTTTATTTCACGGGTTAAGGCTTATCTTAATAATATTAGTGTTTCAGTTGATGAACTAGGTAAGACTTTTGATATTTCTTTCTTTTGGAATCGTAAACGAGATTATCTTCGTTTTAGAGCCGAAGAAGAAGCTATTGAAACTGCTTATATGAATAGTGACCGTAAAGGAGTTAAAGAACTTAGAGAAGCTCTTGAAGCTAAGATTACTAAGTTAAATCTTCTTGAAAGTGAAAAGTATAAATATGGTTATCCTATTGTTCTTGATGATTATCTAATTTATCGTCATTGTTTATTATATAAAGATGTAGCTAAAGATATTGCTCTTATTAATTCTGACCCATCTATTAGATTTTATTTTAAAGATGACCAAAGAGAAGCTGAGCGTCTTGCTAAACATCGTCAGGAAATTAATTCTGCTAAAGGCAATTATGTTAAACTTCTCACGAATAGTGATTTGTTTGATGCTGTATTTATTCAATACTGTGTTGCCAATAATATTAATATTCCTAACGGTATGGCTATGGATGTTGTTGATAAACAAACTCATCTTGATAAATTTAGTACAAATGAACCTGCTAAGTTTAATAAACTTTGCAATGATAAAGATATTACTATTAAATCTTTAATTGAGGTTCTTATTTCTCGTGGAGAATTTATCAGAGCAATTCATAATCAGAATATTACTACTCCTGATGGTGAGTTCATTGGTGCTAATGTTAAGGAAGCTGTTACATGGTTTAAGAATCCTACCAATAGTGCTCTTGTTAGTGCTTATAAAAATAAACTTAAAAACATTTGATTATGAACATTGGGGAGATGCACGTGACGTTCAGAGAACTGGCACAACAGATGGGTATGCAGACCGTTCGTGCTATTCTCATGGAAGATATAGATATTTGTCTTAATGCTGCTATAATTGAAAAAGCTAGAAATGTAATAGTAGAAAACGTCGGACCTGTTCCTTATAATGATAAGGTTGCTCGACAAAATGCTTCTATTAGTCCTGTTAATGCTCTTAGAACTTTATACACAGCGGGTACTGTTAACGGCGGAAATATTACAGGTGGTGGAACAGAAGTTGACCCTTATAAAATTAACATTGATAGCGACGGAATAATGCTATATACAGGCTTTCAAGTTAGTTATAATGGCAAGACAATTTATGATTGCAGAATTATTGAAGCTGAAGATTTAGGTCAAACGCTAAGAGATTTCTGTAATCGTGCTGCGAAAGATGCTCCGATAGTTACTATATTTGGAGATGAATCTGGTATTAATGTTAATATATATACTGGACGTAATAATACAGTTAAACCTCAATTAGTTAAATATCTTTATATCAAAGAACCTGCTAAAGTTAAGTTTGATGAAGATAAAGAAGAAGATTGGGTTAATTGTGATTTACCTCCTTATTTACATATGGAAATAGTTATGCGTGCAGTACAGATTTATCTTGCTAGTATTGGTGCTACTTCTAATGGAGCTGATAAACAAAGTTAAACTCTAAATTAAATTAAAAAATGAGACAGTTTTTGTTGGCGGGCAAAGTCGCTTATGGAACAGAATTACCTCTTGCTGCTGGAGAGGTTGCTTTTACTTATCTTGATGATGGCAAGGAAACTATTGACGCTAACGGTACTAATATTACCGATAAGTTTTACATTAATCTTGGTCGTGAAGCAAATGGTCCAGTAGTTCTTCCAGCTTATAAGAAACATCTTACTTTTGTTAAAGGTGTTTATCAACCTGCTACTACTTTCTCTGCTAATCTTACTATCGGAGATGTAAATGCTTATTCTGATTATTCTATTATGATTGTGAAAAAAGGATTAAAGTTCAATGAACGTAATCGTTGGACTGCTACCATTCATACTGGTCTTAATCCTACTACTAATGATGTAGCAAAGAAATTAGCTAACCAAATTAATAATAATACTGTTGGACATGGTATTAAAGCATCTGTTACTGAGGCTGAAATCACTCTAACTGCTGAGTCTAAAGGTGTTGATTATGAAATTCTTGGAGCTGATGAATTAGTTGGTATAGCTGTTAGAGTTAAAGATCACGGTTTACCTGCTTATGGTGACGCTGCTTATATTACTGATTTGGCTAATAAAGCTGCTGCCGATGCTGGTATCGAATATACTTATCGAGATACTTATACTAAACTGTATCCTACATATCCGCTTAATCCTTTGAAACAACCTGATAGTGCAGATACTGGATATACTATCTTTACGCTTCGTTTTGCTGTTCCGCGTGAAATGAAAACTAGAGATGAAGTTGTTCATCAGATTGTACAAATAGCATTCCCTACTGAAGCTGCTGCTATTGCAACTGTTGAAACTATCCTTAAAGCTATTGCTACTGAAGAAAAAGCATAACCTATTACCCGACTCGATTAGGTAAATATTAGGTAATATTAATCGAATAGGGGCTATTGGTATTAGCATTAGTGTTGATACTGATAGTCCCTATTCTTGTATCTATAAAAATGGAATTAATTCAAAATGCCTTTGAACAAGGTCTTATTCCCGGTATTGTTATTGTTATTTATCTTATAATTAATAAGATAATTGATAATAACAAAAGAAATCCTTTAGATGATATCGCCAAACTTCTTAACATAGTTACTATAGATATTATTGAAAAAGATAGAGAAAAATCTAAAGCTGTTATTTCTATTACTATGGTTAATGCAGCTTCGGAATGTGCAAAGTTTGTTACTTCAACTATTATTACTAATAATATTGATAATAATCGTGACCAAATAGAATATAACGCTAGACATTTAGTTAATAGTGTTTATTATGATGCTTATTCTAAACTTAATATGTATCGTGGTGATGAAGATTATCTTAGTCATTATATGAAAGAAGAATGGAAAGAAGATATTTATTGTGATATTATAAATATTGTTTATAATAAAAATCTTGATTCTAATCAACGTATTCTTGCGTTTAATAAACGTATTGATATTAGAGTTAATGATTATACTGCTTATATTATTAATAAGGCATTTAAATAAGATGGTATTATGATAAGAGGTTATATTAATAATCCGAAACAGCTATCAAAAGAGATGCAATTGCGTATTGCAAGCATGGCTGAAAAACAAGTGAGAATAGCAGAATTAGGCTTCCCATTGAACGAAAAAAATTGGTGCAAACTAACACAAGGACAAATTTTGATTCAAGCACTAGAAGCCTTAGAATTGCTTTCTGATGAGCAACAAAAATCAATTATTAATTCATACAATAACTTGATGATAGAATGAGTGAACAAATAGATGATAATTATGTTAATGGTGTCTATGTAAAAGCTGATGGAACTGAACAAGTTGAGATTAACCCTCAATATGTTTATATGACTGTTCCTAGCAAATATGTTTGTGTTTATCATAAACTATTAGTTCTTATGGCACAATATGGACTTGATATGCTTAATGATTGTTCTGCTACTTGTAAAGGTAATAATAAGAATATTGTTACTTGTTGGAATATGTTTCAATCTGCTATGGCAGCATATCAACTTGGTCAAGATAAACTTGCTGAAACTCTTCTTAAATATATTAAAGGTCAACTTAATATTATTTATGAAGGTAGTGAACAAGTTCAGTATAGTGGTTCTATTACGCTTCCTGTTGATGAAGAAGGTAAAATTCATGCAATAGTTAGTTGTGGAGATGCTCCTAAATTTTATGTTGACCCTGAAACTGGTAAACTTTGGGAGAAGAAAGAAGAAGGTAAAGAATATAATGAAACTTATAGTCTTAGTAATGTTGATTATGATAATGAATAATGTGAATGTGTTCCATCCTCTACGGGGGGTCTACACTATGAATTTAGTAAACCTAGAGAACGTATGAAAACAATAGAAGAAGAACTTGGTAAAGTTAGTCTTACTTGTAATGGTCAATGGAATGATAGACCTTATGAAAGACTATGTATAGTTCATGACGGTTTCTATGCTAGCTATATATCTCGTAAAGCTGTTCCTGCTGGTATTCCTTTATCTAATGAAGAGTATTGGCAGCCTATTGCTAAACTTCGAGAAGATTTAGTTATTGATTATGAAACTTTCAAGAAAGAAATACTAGAACTTATTGCTGTTGTTCAAAGAGGTCTTAAAGCTGCTAGAATTGTAGTATCTACAATGGAAGATAGAGATGCTCTTACTTGGAAACAGATTGGAGTAGGTTGTGAAGTTTATGTTATTGAAACTAAAAAGAGTTATATTCTTGATGAAATAACTCCTGTTACTAATGCAAAGAAATGGCATCTTGAAGCTGATTCTGAAATTGGTTCTAAATTTGTAGAATCATTTAGTGGTATGTTTCCAAGAGCTATTGCAGAACGCGCAGTTGCTGATGAATTTGGTATTAATATTCAAGATAACTATCTTCGTCGTAATGTTGTAGTTAATTATATGGCACAAGTACTTAAACAGTATTTTGAAGATAATGCTGTTCAAATACTTGAAGGTCAGATTACTCCTGAAATGCTTAGTGAATCTGTTAAACAAATGTTTACTGCTTCACAGATTACTAATGCAGCTGATGAAGAAGATTTAACAGTTGTTGATAATCTTCTTAAATTTGCAGATAAAGACTATAATACAAATGATTATAGTGGAAAGGCTCGTAAATATCTTCGTAAGAATATGATTAGTGGTGTTAATACTCTTACTCAAGATATGATTGACGAGCCTAATACTATTTATATACTTCAATATGATTATTGTTTAGCTGGACAAACTATTGAACTTCCAGATAATAGTATTATTCTTTGGAGAGGTGGTAGAATGTATGATGGTGCAGTTAAATTAAATCAATGTAGACTTCTTAGTAATTATCGTCAAGAAGATATGTTTGATAAAGAATCTATATCTCTTGATGGAAATTGGGCTGTTGGTCAAATACTTTATCATCCTCTTGATTTAGGTGAAGATAATAAACAAGTTGAAATTGTTGGTTGGGGTGGAACTTATACTAATGATTTTTATTGGTTTTGGGATGGTGAAAAATGGGTAAGTATGGGTTTTAATTTATCTGTATATCTTACTCGTGCTGAATTTGAAGCTTTCTTAGAGAAGTTAAAAGAAGAGATGGAAAAGTTTTATGCTTGGCTTCTTGCAGAACTTAAAAAGATTAATGACCATCTTGAAATTCATGACCAACAAATATCTAAATTACAACAAGATATAACTGATATTAACATTAGAATTAATAATCTTATTACTGAATATAATGCTAAATTTGAAGATATTTATAATAAGATTGGAGATTTAAATAGTAATATAGAAGGTAGTATTAATAATCTTGAGCAATATATTAATAATAAGATTAAAGAAATTCTTAATAAAATAAACCAAAGTGGTAGTAATATCAGTAATGAGTATAAACAATATTTTGAAAGTAATTATGTATCAATGTTTAAAAATAAGATTAGACCGGGTACTAATATTACTTTTGTTGAAAATGATGATGGTACTATTACTATTAATGCTGCCGGTGGAGGTTCTGGCGGTGGTGGACTAACCGAAGAAGAAGTACGTAATATTATTAATTCTATACTTAATAATTATTATACTAAGCAAGAAATTAATGATATTATTGCTGGTATTGAAGGGGGTGGTGGCTCTGGTGGAAATGGCACTCATAATGTCATGTCTGTTACTCAACTTGGTGAAGCTAGAACTGGTAAATATCTTGTTATGAATAAATTTGCAGACAGTGAAACTAAACCTAGTAGACTTGATGTAGATTTTAATTCTCTCTATATTGATATTAAAAATAAATTAGTTAGAGAAGGATTTGGACAAGGCGGTGGAAGTGGACAAGGTGGTGGAGTTGCTGCTAGTCAAATTCAAGCTTGGATTGCTGCTGTTGTTCCTATTGGTTCTATTATGCTTTGGGATACTTCAACTCCTCCTAATGGCTGGGAAGTTTATACTGCTGCACAAGGACGTTTTGTTATGGGTTATATACCTAGCGGTATTAATATTTATAATAATCCTAAACAAGGAAATCTTGATTGGAAAACAGTTCTTAAAAATGTTAAAGATACATATGACCCTGGTGTTCCTGGTAGTAATATAGATGCATATGGATTTTATATTGGTGGTACTGATTTACCTCTTCATCAACATGCTGTTGCTGTTGGTAAAACTAAATCCGGTGATAATAACCATCAAGTTATAACACCTAGTAACTGGAGATTTATATCAGGTAATTTAAATCATGATGTTAAAAATGGTTGGCCTTATGGTGCTGACCGAAATAGATTTGATAATCTTGGTATTAATGGTACTACCAATTGGTATATGACTGGACCTAATATTAGTAATAATGGTGAAATGACTTGGAGTCAAATAAGTGGTAATAGATGGACAGGTAATTATCTTGCTATTAATAAACTTATGCCTACTATTGCTTTACATTATATTAAACGTGTTTCTAATCCGTGGTAATTATGGCTGAAGAAGAAAATGTTTTTGTTGGTACTAATTGTCAATCTTTTGACCCTAGTAAAGTTCAATGTGATAAAGAGGGCAATATGCCAATTCATATACTAGATAAGTATTGTGAAGAAAATGATACTAGATATAATATATATCCTTTAACTGTTATACAAGCTGTATTTGATGGTTTAACTGGTACTAGACTTGATAGAATACTTGCTGCTTGTAATAGTGTTTATTTAACTTGGGAAGGTACTTTTGCTAATACTGTTAATAAACTTGATAAAATTTATCGTCGTAAAGGATATATTATTACTTATCGTGATGAAACTAATATTAATTGGACACAACGATATAATAGTGATGATATTAGTAATGCTGCTTGGACTAATCCTGCTAATTGGGAAGGATGGTCTTTTGATACTGTTATTAAAGATTTAGCAGAAGCACTTGAAGAGATATTTACTAATATAGGTGATTATAAAGACTTTCTTGATATTATTACTGGTTTTATTAATGATTTTGTTGTTAATGTATTTAATAATATTAATAACTATCCTAAACTAGTTGAAATTATTAAGAATAGTACAGTTGAAAGTTTGCCTATTATTATTAGAGATATATTTAATAATATTAATGAATATCCTGAGCTTAAAGAGATATTTAATCAATATATTAAACAATGGACTGAATCTATCTTTAATAATATTTCTTCTTATCCTGCTCTTAATCAGTTTATAACTAATGCTATTAATGCTCATGTAGAAACTACTATTGACAACATATTTAATAATATTGATAATTATCCTGCAATTAAGAATCTTATTATTACTAATACTGTTAATAAAGTAGTTGATATATTTAAGAATATTGGTCAATATCCGGAATTACAGGAAGCTATTCAGAATAATATTAATGAACGAGTTGATTATATATTTAATAATATTAATAATTATCCTGAACTCATTGGTATTCTTTCTGATTTAGTTTGTAATTGTGTTAAGAATATATTCGCTAATATTAATAATTATCCTGCTCTTGTTACTTGTATTAATAATGCTGTAAATAGTAGAGTTAATTATATTTTCAATAATATTGATAGATTTCCTATTCTTAAAAATCTTATTGAAACTAAAGTAGAAGCTAGAGTTACTTATATATTTGAACATATTAATAATTTTACTGAACTACTTAATGTTATTAAAGGTAATATAGAAAATATCTTTGATAATATTGATAATCATCCTAATCTTAAAGTTGTTATTGAGAATAAGGTTGAATCTACAGTTGAACATATCCTTAGTAATATAGATAATTATCCTATTATTAAAGAGAAGATTATTCAATTCTGTAATGAAGCTATTGAAGCTAAACGTGGTGTAGCAAATGGTATTGCTAGTCTTGATGGAGATGGTAAAGTTCCAGCAAGTCAATTACCTAGTTATGTTGATGATGTTCTTGAAGGATATTATGTTGATGAAACTCATTTTGCTGAAAAGTATATAGAAGATGCTCCTGTATATTATACTCCTGAAAAAGGTAAAATTTATGTTGATATAAGTGAAAGTACTGATTATAGCGGTAAGACTTATCGTTGGTCTGGAACTAAATATTCAGTTATATCTGAAACTTTAGCTTTAGGTGAAGTTACAGGTACTGCTTATGATGGCGGTAAAGGTAAGAAAACTACTGATATTGTTAATAGTTTACCTAAATATATTCCTAGTACACAAATTAAATTATTTAGGTCATCTAATGGAAATATCGTAATTGGTTCACATCATTATGAATTTAATAATACAACAAATGTTTATGAAAGTAAATCTTTTAATGATGGTATAACATTTCCTATTGTTAGTAAAACTGAATCTGGAGTTATGTCTGCTGCTGATAAAGTTAAACTTGATGAAACTTTACCTAATCGAATTACTGAACTTAGTAATAATGTTTATACTAAAGAAGAAATTAATAATAAGTTTGATAATGTACCAACAGTAGAAAATACTTATACTAAAGCTGAAGTTGATAAAGCTATTGCTGATGCTATTAAAGCTTTAATTCCTGCTGGTTATGAACTTGTTATTAAAAAGAAAACAACTTAATATTAATCATGGTGGTACTGAATAAGTGCCACCATTTAAAGTTTATAAAGTTATGCAAGATATTAATCAACAATTATATGAAAATAAAAGTACACCTGAAGGATTTATTCCTGTTTATGGTGTAGTTATAACTGTTCCTACTGAAATATATATTAATGGGCAAAAAGATTTTACTTGTGATAAAACTTTTGATGAAGTAAAAGAAATATTATTAAAAGGCGGAAGTATTATTGCTGTTGATAATAACAATAGTAGAATTAATTTTGATAGAATTGATATAGGTAATAATAGCATTAGTGCTACGATTACTTATTTTTCTCCTAATGACGGTGGAATTAATAAAATTGATTTAAGTTGGGATAAAGGTATAGCTAGAGTTGGAGGTGGAGAAACTAAAAGTATTAATACTTTTGTAGTTATAGGTAGTCGTTCTCTTGTTAATAATTATAATATTGGAGCTATAATTACTAAAATACTTAATAATGCTACTGAAGGAGAAGTATTAACTGCTATAAATTCTATATTTACTAATTTTAATGGATTTACTTCTGCCATTAATAAATCTAATTCTATATTTTATGATGATAATGGAAAATATAGTGTTAGAGTTAGTGGTAGTGTAATTGTAATAGTATGGGATGCAGATACATATATAGGACATGTTACTATTGATAACACAGGAGGTTATACTTATAATACTATTCAAATAGTTGACCAAACTCTTTATAGATTATCTAATCTTACTATTGAACCAATAGTTAATCCTAAAATATGGATTGGTACTGCTACTCAATATGCAGCTATTGCACAAAAAGATAACAATACTACTTATATAGTTAAATCAGAAGCTTAATTTATGGCTATATATCAAGGGGATATTGGAATACATGATATTAAACTTGGTAGTATAGATGTATTTGAAATATATCAAGGTTCTAAACTTGTTTATCCAGAGAATATTGAAATTACTATTACGTTTAAATTAAATGTTTCCGGAACTGTTACTATTAATGGTTATACTCCTGTTATAAGTGAAAATAATACTAAATTTGTATTTACTATTCCTGTTAAGACTGATTATACTGCTAATATTACTGCTGAACATTATAAATCTAAAACTGTTAGTGGTAACAGTGGTTATTTACCTATAACTCATAATGTAGAATTAGAATGGGAACAAAGATTTATTTCTTATACTGTTACTTTTCCTACTGATGGAGTTAAGGTTTTATTTGATGGAATAGAAAAAGGAGTTATAACTAATGGTAAGTTAGTTGTATTAATTGATGATACAGAAGCTAAAGATAGTTATACTGTTACATTTAAAGGTACTAAAGCTAGTATATATGACACTAGTACATTAACAGTAGTTAATAGTAGTATTGCTAATACTGGTGGTGTTTATGATTTAAAACTTCCTACTAGTTCTGTTAAGAACGGATATAAGAGAACTGACTATGCATCCTCCACGGGGAGTATAACCAAAGGTTCTACTTATGCAGGAACTTGGATTGAAACTGTTGTTAATCTTACTGCTAGTTTTACTAGTTCTACTACTTTAGGTAGTATAAGTAATAATATATTAACTATACCTAATAATGAATCTACTAATGCTAAAAGTGGTACTTTAACTGTTATATTTACTTTAGAAAATAGTCAAACTAAAGAAGTTAGTGCTGCTTTAAATCAAGCTGCTGGAGCTAAAGTTTATACTAATTGGGTACTAGATTTACAAACTGATGGAACTAGTGTTGAAGCTAAAGGTGGTACTAGAACAGTTACAGCTAATATTGCTCGTAGAACTTATAAATGGAATAATATTGGTACTGTTTATAGTGAAACTGCTACTCCTACTCTTAGTATTAGTGGTAGTGCTAGTCTTAGTGGAAATCAAATAAAATTTACATCAAATGAAAGCGTTTCAGTCCGTTCAGCGACACTTACAGCTAGTTATGTAGGATTGTCCAAAACGGTTACGATAACGCAGCAGGCAGGCGCAAAAGTGTATTCAGCGTGGTCTGCTTGGATTGTTTCTATCTCGGCAAGCACGCAAACGATAGCTGCAAGTGGTGGTTCATCTACGATAACTACTAGTGCTAGTCGTTCTCGTACTTGGACTTGGAATGGAGTTGGTACTACACATACTGATACAGAAACTGCTACACCTACACTTAGTGGTAGTGCTGGCGGATTTACTTTAAGTGGTAAAACTGTTACTGCTAGTAACAATACTACAACAAATAGTCGTAGTATAACTATTACTGCTACTAGCAATAGTGTTTCTAAATCTATTACTATAACACAATCTGCTGGTGCTAAAGTTTATGGAAGTTGGTCTAGTTGGTCTGTTAATATTAGTGCTGATAAAACTAGTATTGGAGCAACAGGTGGAACAGCTACTATATCAACTAGTGCTAGTAGAACTAGAAGTTATACATGGAATGGTGTTGCCGGTTCTGGTGGTACAGAAACTGGAAATGGAAGTCCTACATTAAGTAAAGTTAGTGGTACAGGTAATTGGACTAGTCCTAAAGTTACTTATGGAAATAATACTAGTACAAGTGGTAAATCAACTGTTATTCGTGCTACTATTGATTCAACTACTAAAGATATAACTATTAGTCAATCTGCTGGGGCTAAACAATATAGTGCTTGGTCTGCATGGACAGTTAATATTTCTAATAGTGGAAATGTTGCTGCTAGTGGAGGTAGTTCAAATATAACTACTTCTGCAAGTAGAACAAGAACTTGGACATGGAACGGAGTTAGTGGAAGTGGTGGAACTGAAACAGGAACTGGAACTCCTACTCTTAGTAAAATTAGTGGTGCTGGTTCTTTTGCTAGTAATAAAGTAACTTATGATAATAATACTTCTACAAGTGCTAGAAATACAGTTATTAGGGCTACAATGGATTCTATAACTAAAGATACTACTGTAACTCAAAATGCTGGTTCTAAAACTTATAGTAGTTGGGGAGCATGGTCTATTAGTTTAAGTGCTAATGTAACAACTATTGCTGCTGCTGGTGGAAATGCTACATTATCTACTTCTGCTACTAGAAGTCGTACTTGGCAATGGAATGGCACAGGAGCAACTTATACTGAAAATGCTAGTGGTTCTCCAACATTAAATAAAGTTAATGGTGCAGCTTCTTTAAGTGGTTCTACTGTTAGTTATGGTAATAATATTTTTACTAGTTCCCGTAGTTCTGTATTTAGAGCAACTATTGATAATGCAACTAAAGATATTACTATTAATCAATCAGCAGGAGCTAAAATTTATGGAAGTTGGTCTAGTTGGTCTGTAAGTTGTAGTGCTAGTAGCTATAAAGTTTGGGCAGGAGGTGATTCAGTAACTATTTATAGTAGTGCTTCAAGAAATAGAACATGGACTTGGAATGGTGTTGCAGGTTCTGGTGGCACTGAGTAAAATGGTAGTCCGACTTTAAGTAAATCTGGAGATGGTACATTAAGTGGTACTACTAGCGGAAGTAAACTTACTTATGATAATAGAACTGCTACAACAAGTAGAAGTACAACTGTTACTGCAACTTATAGTGGAGTTAGTAAATCAATTAATATTACACAATCTGCTGGTGTTAAAACAAATATAACTTCTTCTACAAAAGTATTGTTTTTGTATGACGGGGCAAGTGATTATGTTGAAGCAATTAATAATTCTGTGTATATTAATAATGCTAGAGATAATAATGGAAATTATAATGGAGTAGTTAAGTATAATATTCGATTTAAAGTTATTATTACTGAAAGTTATAAATGGAATAATGTAGGTAATGTTATTTCTTCTGAATCTTATGGTAGTATTGACCGTCATAAAGATATTTCATTCAATGCTAGTACTTTATTACATAAAGATACTGATAATTCTTATTACGGTAGTTTTAGTATAATATCTAAAAATACTGCTGATGAAGAAGAATATTCAGCACAATATATAACTAATAATAATATAATCATTACTTTATATGTTAGACGTCCTAGATTATATTGGCAAATATGGTGTAATGAAATTCTTGAACAAAAAGACCAACCTTTTACTGTTAATGTTAATAATGTTACTAGAACAAAATTATATAATAATAATACTATAACTGAAGGTTGTGCTGGTAGTGGTGAACAATATTTATATCTATTTAGTCTATCAAATATAATGATTAATAGCAGTATAACTGTAAAATTAATAAGAAATAATAATCCTAATGATGCTTGTAAATTAACTGGTTTTACTGATATAAATACACATACTAAAACTAGTGTTAGTCTTGAAGAAGATAAAACTGTTATAAAAACATTTGTAACAAGTTACATTCAAACATTGCCTATTAATCTATGTAAAGTTACATTTGAATATGCTAAACTAAAATTTAGAGTATTTATAGCTAAAGGTACTGGTAATTAATATGATAAGAATACTATTTAATATAACAATATTACTAATGCTTATATTGTTTATTTACTCATTAAAGTTATTTAAATTAATCATATAATTATGAACAATAAACAACTATATGAAAAGCTAGGTCAGAATAGTTATGATAAAGTATTTCCTATTACTTATCTTCAAAATATTCTTGACAAAGATACAAACAATGATTTAACTGTTGTTCTATCTAGATTTAATCATTTATGGATTCCATATCAAGGAACTAGAGTTAATACTCGTAAAGCTGTTCCTGCTATTTTTAGACGTAATAGTCTTACTATTAGTTATTATGACGCTGAAAATAATGTATCTATAACTGAAAGTTATACAGGTAGTAATCTTCAAGCTGGTGTTGAAACTAGTTGGGTTTCTGATGATAATTGGACAAAAATTCTTAGTGAGAAATATCTTGAAGAAAGTGGAGCTAAAATTCCAATTGCTGATGGAACTATTGATTGGGATATGCTTAATGAAGCTCTTAAACAAATGATTGCAGGAGATGGTAAAGTTAATATTATTAATTATCCTGATGAAGAAGATATTACTATTAGATTAAGTCCAGGTTGTTGTAGTGTTAATCGTCTTAGTCTTAAAGATAGACCTTATGAACCTGAATATAAAAGTGGTAAAGGATATAAAATAGTTCGCAAGGTCTTACTCCCCGTGGAGGATGATGCTAGTAATGCAGAACAGCTTTTATTTGATGGTTTTCTTGATGATACTTATTGTGAACAATATGGACAAATAATTCTTAATACTGATAAGTATGAAGTTATTAAAACAGATTTAGGTAATACTGCTGGTATTTATTATGATACATATCATAAATTATTTGTTCTTAGAGTTAAGACTATTCATGATGGAGTTGGATTTTATAATTATTATACTAGATGGACTATTGTAGAACCTACTGATAGAGTTCATCCTCTACGGGGGGTCAACACTCCTGTTTATGGAAATAGTGAAGATTATAATATTTATAATACTTGTCTTTCTGATGAACGTCCAAGACTTAGTATTATATATGTTAATTCAGTAGATAATATTAAATATTATTTTAATGAAGAAAATCTAGTTCAAGTTAAGAATAATATTTATCTTAATTATAAAGCTGTTCTTACTCAAGATATGGTTAACGAAGAAAATACTCGTTATATTATTCGTTATGCTTTTGATTTAAGTGGCAAAACTATTACAATGCCTGTTGGTTGTGAACTTGTATTTGAAGGTGGTATTATTGAAAATGGTACTATTGATTTAAATAAATGTAAACTTACAGATATGGTTGGTGAAGAGTCTGAATATCTTCCTAATGTAACTTGTAGTAATTGGGCTAAAGGTCAGATTGAATATCGTAATGGAAAGATTTGTTATTGGAATGGTACTGAATGGAGAGTAATGGGTGATACTTCTTCTATGGAAAGTTATACTAAATAAGAAATTAATAACTTGCTTAAAAATTATTATACTAAGTCTGAAACTTATAATAAAGAAGAAGTTAATAATTTACTTAATAGATATGTTACTAATGATACATTTAATAACTTTAAAGAAGAAATAAATCAAACTATTACTAATAGTGTTAATCTTGATAAGATTCAAAAAGCTATTAATGATGGATGCGGAGTTAATATGACTATGCCTAGTGCAAATAATAATAAACTTAGTCTTCCAATTTGGACAGGAACTGCTACCCAATATGCAACTATTACCCCAGTTGCTGGAATGACTTATAATATTATTGATGAATAATGAGTTTAACTCTTGGACGTCAAGGAGGAATTGCTAAACCTCTTAAGAAACGAACAGTAGGTCAAACTAATATTGCTCATGTTTATGATGGTGCTAATCATATTTGGCCTACTTCTGTTATTCATTTTAGTGATTTTACTAGTGTCCAACTTAGATATATTTGGGGTAGTGATGATGGTCGAGATTTGGATACTAAATCATATTATGTTAATTCTCCTATTAATAGTTTAAATTATGTAGCTGTTGGTTGGTCTTGGAATTCAAGTCAAATTCCTTATCTATATTGGGGTGATAATAATACTGACTCAGGTGCTGAATGTGTTATGTTTAATATTGAATCTATGATTGACCTTGAAGATAAAATGCCTGATATAATGAAAATGAACCTACTGTTACTGGTCTAGTTGGACGTAATGCTTGTGGATGTTTACCATGTGGTTTTACTCAACCTGCTAGCGGAACTCCTGCTCAGTAATATTACTAAGTTTGATTAAGAACATATTTTATTTATCTAAATTTTAGTATGGACAAATTTATTGATGTAATTGTAGATGGAATCCTTAGTAATTTTGATTTTGGATTTATGTTTATTGTTAATGTTCTAACTTATATTATTATTAAAGTTATTGATTACTTTAATGGTGATAATAAAGTTCCTACTTGGCAAAAACGATGTGTATTAGTAATAAGTATTTTTACTATGGCTATAATTTATATTGCATCTGGATATGATAATACTATTATGCTTGTTAATAGTGCTGTTCTTGCTCCTGTGTTTTGGAGTTGGGTTGTTAGTCCTATTCTAAAGAAACTTGGAGTTGGCTATAAAGATATTGATAATACTATTGGTTAAGATTGTATAAGATTGATTAGCTAGGTTTGACTAACTGATTCAAGCCTGCTCCATCCTCTATGGGGAGTATAGCTTGCCGAATTTGGCTAGTTTTAAACCTAGCTGATTAACTGTACATGATTTAATGAAAGTCTTGTTATGAGCCTAAAAAGTGGCTCTATGAACGTACATAAATATTTACAATATTAAATTTTAAAATAGTAAAGTTATGAGAGTTATTAAGACTAAACATTTTCCTTTTAATGGTTATAAAGCTATTAATCTTTTTGGTATTATATTTACTAAAGGTGAATTAAGTAATAAAGAACTTAATCATGAAGCTATTCATACAGAACAAATGAAAGAGATGCTATATATCTTTTTCTATATATGGTATGGTGTTGAATATCTTATTATAAGACTATTTCATATTAAACAACATGATGCTTATAAAGATGTAAGTTTTGAAGAAGAAGCTCATATTAATGATGATAATCTTAATTATATTAGTGAACGTAAACATTATACTTGGACTAAATATCTAGGTATTAATAGTTCTAAAACTGCTTAATTAAAAAATGTTAATAATATTGTTAAACTACTTGTTATTAATAATATAATTTATATTTGTAACAAACTAAATTCTAAAGATATGGAAGATGATAAAAGAGTTAATTATAAGTTAGATGCTATTAATAAACTTATTAATAATCTTAAACTTAGTATTTCTGGTAATAAAGAACATGATGAGCTTGAAGAAAATAATGTTATAGTTAATCTTGATGAGATTAGTCAAAAGATTACTGAATTACATGAAATGGTTAAAGCTGAATTTGATGAATTTGAAAATCAACATAAAAGTGAATCAGATGAAACTCAAACTCTTATTACTGAAAAATTTGATTTAGTTCATTCTGATTTAGCTACTATTAGTGATAAACTTACTACTATTGATACAAATATAAAGAATATGAGTAGTGCATTACAAGGTAAGTTTAATGCTTTAATTGCTGCCGTTAATGATATGAAAGCTAGCAATGATACTAAGAACGATGCTATAATTACTGCTCTTCAAGGACTTGTAACTAAAGTTAATCAAAATACTAATAATATTAATTCTCTTGATGGTCGAGTTGATGCTCTAGAACAAGCTTAACATGAATTTTAATTTAGTAGAGATGTATAATGGCTTGTTAAGATTTAACAAGCATATACTAAATGAACTTGCAGAAGGACTTAAACATCTACCTAATTTAGATGGAGTATCTAAAGGAGATAGTTTAATTATTAATGAACAAGGTAATCCAGCTTGGGGTTCTGCTGCATTTATTCCTACTTTTGAAAATGCTGCTTATGGTATTGAATGGACTAAAGATGATAATGATATAATTAGAATTGGTAATGCTAAATTTCATAGAGAACTTCCTATTCAAAATAGACTTAAAGGTTGTGTCTATAATGAAAAGAAAATCAGTTATTTCCTTAATCCTACGGGTTGGGCTAAACCTCTTGAAAATGGTTTTATTCCTCCTCTTGATGGAAGTGATGGCGATGTTGGGGTAAGAGTTCCAGAGTTTTATATGTGCGTTAAAGATACTGGTACTAAATATCAACTTTGGATAAGTGATTTTAATATTGATGGAACATTTACTAGAGTTCATCCTTTTATTATAAGTCATACTAAAACTATGACTAGAACTAGAGAAGATGGTAAAGAAGAAGTATTTAGTGCTTGTATTAAACCTGATGATACTAGATATTTAGGAGGAGATAAAAGTTCTTCTGTTGCTGCTACTAAATTACAAGGTAGACCTAGAACTGGAATTAGTTATGATAAAGCTAATGAATTTTGTGCTAATCGTGGCGATTGGATTACAATGATTGATTATCTTGAATATTGTGCTATACAAGCTCTTTGTTATATTGAGTATGCTAATTTTGATAATCAAGCTGCGCTTAATACTAATTTAACTAGTGAAGGATTTAAACAAGGAGGACTTGGTGCTGGTGTTACTAATTTAAATTGGGATAGATGGACAGCTTTTAATGGCAATAATCCTATTATACAAACTTATTGGACTGCTGAACATAATATTGGTAATGGTAGTACAAATGGTGACCATTATGAACTAGGAAATTATAATGCAGATGGAAGTAATTTAAGTACTTATCCTGCTGTTTATCGAGGTATTCTAAATTTCTTTGGTGATATATGGACACTTATTAGAGATGTAGCTATTATAAATCGTAACGCAAATTATAATAGCGTTTATCTTCTTAAAAAA
>PPYF01602690.1_pt1 | contig 92311 bp, 94 predicted proteins | sample 1559871 | NCBI WGS metagenome assembly PPYF01 (sample SAMN08240021, study PRJNA423297) | Human gut metagenome, whole genome shotgun sequencing project.
AACTGAATAATTTTTCTAAAAAACAAAAAAGAGGTCGTCTACATAAATGATTTAAAAATCATTTATGAGACGTCCCCTTCATTAACTATTAACTTCTATCTCTTATTTATTAACTATAAAGTTATATTTCTCATGCTACTTATCACTTCATATTAATGCACTAAAATTCAACCAATCAAATTAATTTTTCATTTTTAATTTTTAATTTTCCTAAGCATTCATCACTGATAATTCATAATTAACTCTATCTCTAACTTAACCACTAAACTACTTTAGTTGTCCACTCTTCACAGTTCCAAATATCAGTAACTACATCTCTGTAGAATTCAGGTTCGTGACATACTAGAAGAACTGATCCTTTGTATTCTCTAATGGCTTTCTTAAGCTCATCCTTAGCTTCAACATCTAAGTGATTAGTAGGTTCGTCTAAGATTAAGATATTTGTTTCTTCATTAATAAGATTACATAATCTTACCTTTGCTTGTTCTCCCCCACTTAATACGCAAACTTTACTTTCAATATGCTTAGTTGTTAAACCACATTTTGCTAAAGCAGATCTTATTTCATATTGAGTCTTAGACGGGAATTGCTCCCAAACTTCTTCAATACAAGTATTATAGTTTGCTTCTTTTATTTCTTGTTCAAAATAACCTATTTGCTGATAATCTCCTAAATGAACCTCTCCACTAAGTGCAGGTATTTTGCCCATTAAGCTCTTTAAAAGAGTCGTCTTTCCTAAACCATTTGCTCCCACAAGAGCAACCTTTTGTCCTCTTTCCATTGAAATATTTAATGGTTTTGTTAATGGCTCATTGTATCCTATAACAAGATCCTTAGTTTCAAATATAACCTTACCTGAAGTTCTTCCTTGCTTAAAGTTAAACTCTGGCTTTGGTTTTTCAGCTGCAAGTTCAATCATTTCCATCTTATCAAGCTTCTTTTGTCTAGCCTTAGCCATACCACTTGTAGCAACTCTTGCTTTATTTCTTGCAACGAAATCTTTAAGTTGTGCTACTTCAGCTTGTTGTCTTTCATAAGCAGCTTGTAATTGTGCCTTATTTGCTTCATATATTCTTTGGAATTCATAGTAATCACCAACATATCTTGTAAGCTGTCTATTTTCCACATGATATATTAAATTAATTACTGAATTTAAGAATGGAATATCATGGGATATTAATATAAAAGCATTTTCATAATTTTGTAAGAATCTCTTTAACCACTCTATATGTTCTTCATCAAGATAGTTAGTAGGCTCATCAAGTAATAATATATCTGGTGTTTCTAGTAATAATTTTGCCAGTAGTACCTTAGTTCTTTGTCCTCCACTAAGCTCAGTAACATCTCTATCTAAACCTACATCTAAAAGTCCAAGACCTTTTGCTACTTCTTCTGCTTTTGCATCTATTACATAAAACCCATTGTTATCTAGCATATCTTGAATAACCGCTGTTCTTTCAAGGGCCTTATTCATTTCATCATCAGTCATTTCTCCCATTCTTCCATAAAGCTCATTCATTTCTGCTTCCATATCAAATAGGTATTTAAATGCACTTCTTAGTACTTCTCTTATAGTTAATCCTTTTTCAAGTTCAGCATGTTGATCCATGTAGCCAACTCTAACTCTATTGCTCCAAATTACTTTTCCTTCATCAGGCATAAGCTTTCCTGTAATTATATTCATAAAAGTAGATTTACCTTCACCGTTAGCACCTATTAATCCTACGTGCTCACCTTTAAGTAATCTAAATGATACATCTTCAAATATAGCTCTATCGCCAAAACCATGGCTGATATTCTTTACTGTTAGTACACTCATCTTATTCCTCCTAAGCGTAAAAATAGAGTGCGAAACATAAATTCACACTCTATTTATTATACATTATATTAAGCTAAAATAAATAGAAATTTCTTTCTAAATTTTAGTAATCATATGCTTTGCTATAATCACAAATAATAACTTTTAATTTATCATCATTTAAAGTCTTCTTATATGAACATAAAAATTCATTTAATTCAGTATCAACTAAGTCAACTTTATCTTTGCTTCTTATTATTACATTATGATCATCTAATAAGATAATTACATTATTTTTATCATTTTTGATGTAATATTCAGTAGTTGGCTTTACCTTAATTCTATCTTTATATTTCTCCTGAAAACTCATGGTCTTCCTAGCTTGTTCATAATCTAGCGAATTATTAGTTAATTTATCTAAACCTAGTGATTTAATTTGCTCTTCAAAACCTTTAGTATCTAATCCATATCTCTCCATAAGTTTAGTTTGAATCTTTAAAAATTTATCTTGAGAAATATTGTTATTTTCCATATATGCTGTCATTTCTTTTGTGAATTCAGCCATAGTCAATTTACCTTCAGCCATCTTATAGTATAAGCTATATATATAAGACTCGAAATTATCTATGTCTTTTTCATTTACTTTGTTCTTAAGTTCATTAAAATCAATTATCTTATCCATTCAGCTTACCCTCCTAAGCACCATTTATTATTTATTATATACCAACTTTATTCATTATACTACTATTTTTAGCTCTTCACTTCCAACCATACTTTTTCGTATTTTAATAATTCTTCTTCATTTAAATACTTATAACTTTCACATCTATTCATAATTTCTTCTGGCATATATGCACCTGGATTATTTCTTACCTCCTCATCTTGCTCCATCATAGCACCTTCATGTGGAGTAGTATAACCTATTTCCTCGGCAACTCTATACGCACTGTCTTTTTCACATAAAAAGTTAATAAATGTTTCTGCTGCTGATTTATTTTTTGTGCCTTTTGGAATTACTAATGAATCTATCCAGAAATTAGCACCTTCCTTTGGTACTATATATTTTAAATAATCATATTCATCTGCTAAAGTAAGTCCTTCTCCTGACCAAATCATTGCAATAGCTCTCTCACCAGATATCATTAAATCTTTAACATTATCAGCCCCATAAATAGTTCCTAATTTCTTTTGCTCAATTAAGGCAGCTTTAGCCGCTGAAAGTTCTACTTCATCAGTGCTATTTAATGGATATCCTAAATATTTAAGTGCCATACCTATAGCATCTCTTTGAGAATCTAAAACAAATATTTCATCTTTATATTTAGGATTCCACATGTCACTCCAACTATTTATATCTTCACTAATTAGTTCTGTGTTATATATTATTCCTATAGTTCCATTCATATATGGAAGCGAATAAACATTACCTGGATCAAAGCTTTTATTTAAATTACTTGATAAAAGTTCAGTCCAATTAGGAATATTTTGTTTATCTAACGCTTCTAATCTACCTTCCGAAATCAGTCTTTCCACCATATAATCTCCTGGTACTGCCACATCATATTGAGTCTTACCTGAAGTAAGTTCCTGATACATTGCTTCATTATCATCAACAAATACTTCATTTACTTTTATATTATATTTTTCTTCAAACTCATCTATTAACCCTTCTGCAATATTTTCTCCCCAATTTAAAAAGTTAATTGTAGTTTTTTCATCTTTTTTGCATGATATCATTGTTGCAGATATCATAATGAAAACCGTAAAAATAGCTATTATCTTTTTCATTTATTATTTTCCTTTCAATAAATATGTATTGTTCTATAAATAATATATGCAAATATACAACGTATATTTGCATATTAATTTGCTATCTAAATTTTCTTTAACCACTTCTATTATAACAGAAGAAATATACTCATTATCATCTTTTAATAGAATCTTTTCTATTTTTTTCAACATATGTAATATGTACTTATTATACTGCAAATTTTGCTATAATAACAGGCATTTCTGCTTATTTTTTATTTCTCTAAATATTATTTAAATATATGTAAATTTTTAATCAAAAAACTAAATCATTTTTAATAATAATTTAGCTTTTTTTAAACTTTTCATTGAATTTTATACTATTTAATAGCTATAGCCTCTATTTCTATAATTGCTCCCTTAGGTAACTTAGCTACTTGTACACAACTTCTTGCTGGTAGGTTATCCTTGAAATAATCCCCATAAATTTCATTAACTTTTTCAAAATCATTAAGGTCTTGAAGAAAAATCGTTGTTTTAATCACCTTTTCTAAAGAACTTCCTGCTGCTTCTAAGACAGCTGAAAGATTTGCCATAACTTGTACAGTTGCTTTGCTAATTTCAGTTACTAATTCTCCATTTTCAGGATTTAATGGAATTTGACCAGAAGTAAATACTAAATCTCCTACTATCATTCCTTGAGAGTATGGTCCAATTGCTGATGGTGCTTTTTTAGTTGATATTATTTCTTTATTCATTTTTATCCTCCTCATACAATATCATAAATTGATTATATACTATTTTACTTATATTTTTGAATATTATTTTTCTACATTTATCATTTCATATTAATGTTAGTAGTGGTAAAATATTATAAAATAAATAAAAAAGGGTGATACTTATGAGTAAAATTATAGATTTAGATTGGAATAACTTGGGGTTTGAATATATAAAGACTGATTTCCGATATATATCAACTTGGAAAGACGGTAATTGGGATAAAGGATCACTTACTGATGATAATTATCTCCATATTAGTGAAGCATCTTGTGCTCTTCATTATGGACAACAATGCTTTGAAGGGCTAAAAGCATATAGAACAAAAGATGGCTCAATTCAATTATTCAGGCCTGATAGAAATGCTGAAAGATTAAATTCTAGCTTAAGAAAACTTCTTATGCCAGAAATTCCTGTGGAAAAATTTATTGATGCATGTATAAAAGTAGTAAAAGCAAATGAACATTTTGTTCCACCTTATGGTAGTGGTGCAACTTTATATTTAAGACCTTTCGTCATAGGTGTTGGTCATAATATTGGCGTAAAACCTGCTCCTGAGTATATCTTTTCGGTATTCTGTACCCCTGTAGGTGCTTACTTTAAAGGAGGATTAACTCCTTGCAATTTTAATGTAGCTGAATATGACAGAGCAGCTCCTCGTGGAACTGGACATACAAAAGTTGGGGGTAATTATGCCGCTTCTCTTCAAGCACACAAACTCTCTGCTGACAAAGGCTTTGCCGATTGTATTTATCTTGATCCAGCAACTCAAACCAAAATTGAAGAAGTTGGTGCAGCAAACTTTTTTGGTATTACAAAAAACAATGAATTTGTTACACCAAAATCACCTTCCATATTGCCGAGCATCACAAAATATTCACTTATGGAAATAGCTAGAAAATATCTTCATATGCCTGTTTATGAACGAGAGGTATATATAGATAATTTAGATGAATTCAAAGAAGCAGGTGCCTGTGGTACTGCTGCTGTCATAACTCCTATTGGTGGAATTGAATATAAAGGTAAACTTCATGTCTTCTATAGTGAAACTGAAGTAGGTCCTGTTATAAAAGAACTTTATAAAATTCTTTATGGGATACAATTTGGTGATATAAAAGCACCTGAAGGGTGGATTTACAAAATCAATTAAAAAAGACACAGCTTTTGCTGTATCTTTTTTATTATGCTACTTTCTCAGCTTCTTTTGTAGATTTTTTCTTATCAGTAATAAAATAATATGGTAATCCTACAAATAATACTCCACCTATAAAGTTTCCAAGGGAAACCCAAGCTATATTGTGGAACCATCCTCCAATTGTAACTGCTGCATCATGTGGTAGTAATAATCCCATAGTTAAGAATCCCATATTAGCAACACTATGTTCAAAACCTGCAGTTATAAATGTAAATAAGCACCAGAAAATCATTATTAATTTAGCTGTTTCTTCTTTTAATTTATAGCACATCCAAGTTGCTAAACAAACTAATATATTACAAAGTAATCCTCTTAAAAATAATTGTCCAGAAGGAGTTCCCATTTTTATAGCAACTTGTTCTACTATAAACTCACCTATATAATCGCTTTTTCCTAAAGCAGCACCACTGTAAACATATAGGCATGCACCTATAACACCACCCATTACATTTCCAATCCAAACTGCAACCCATATTTTCACTGCATCTAGCCATGTTACTTTATTTTCTAAAGCACCTATAGTCATTATCATAGCATTACTAGTAAATAAATCTCCACCTGCCATGAACACTAAACTTAAAGCAACACCAAAACATAATCCCATTACTATTTTGTAGGTTCCAATATCAGCATGATGCATTATTCCACCAATAGAATAAATAAGCATAATTCCTAAACTTACAAATAAGCTTCCAAGCATTGCTGATGTTAAGTACTTTGGCACGCTTTTGTTAAATAATCCAATCTTAACTTCAGCTGAATGAGATAAATTATCAATCTCTTTTCTATACATTACTACTTCCTCCTATAAATCACATATTTTTTCTTTATCACACCTATATGACCTTAATAATAATACAACTTTTTCCTCTTTTTGTAAATTGTCAGAAAAGTCAATCATTTCAAGATATAAATTGTGTATTTCACTATATGGAAACAATGAATTCATTTTCCGCAAACTCCTTAAAAGCTGATAAGAATTTTTTAACATGATCTTCATTATGCTCACTACTTAAAAATAATGCTTCAAACTGCGATTGAGGAATATTTATTCCATTCTTATTCATACATAAGAAATACTTTTTGAACATTTCCAAGTTACAACTTTTAGCATCTTCATATGTTCTTACAGTATCTTTATCAGTAAAGAATATGGTCATCATTCCACCAAATCTATTTACCACTACATTTATATTATTTTCAGAAGCAATACTTTCTACACCTTTTTGTAACATTTGTCCTAAATAATTTATTTTATCATATATTTCTGGCTTAGATTTTAATATATTAAGCGTAGCAAGTCCTGCTGACATAACTATTGGATTTCCAGACATAGTACCAGCTTGATATACTCCCCCTAGAGGTGAAAGATTTTCCATTATTTCTTTTCTTCCTCCATAAACACCTGCTGGAAGTCCACCTCCCATTATCTTAGCATAAGTTATAAGATCAGGGCTTACATTAAATAATTCTTGTGCTCCTTTAAAAGCAACTCTAAAACCACTCATTACCTCATCAAAAACAAGTAATGCGCCATACTCATCACACAGCACTCTAAGAGTTTCCATAAATTCATTATCTGCTTTAATAACACCCATATTACCTGCTACTGGTTCAATAATAACAGCTGCAATATCATCACCATAAGCTTCAAATAATCCTCTTACTTGTTCTGCATCATTATAAACACCAATTAATGTATTTTTTATACTATCTTGTGGTATACCAAGAGAACCGGCAATGCCTTCTGTAAGCACACCTGATCCTGCTTCTACTAAGAATCCATCAAAATGCCCATGATAGCATCCAGCAAATTTGATTATTTTATTTTTCTTGGTATATCCTCTAGCTAGTTTTATGGCACTCATAGTTGCTTCTGTTCCTGAATTAACCATTCTCACCATTTCAACATTATCCATTTCCTCACATAGAAATTTTGCCATTTGAAGTTCTAATTCTGTTGGTGCTCCAAAGGCTATTGCACTTTCACTTATTTCCTTTATGGCAGTCACTACCTCATCATTACAATGGCCTAATATCATAGGTCCCCATGCTAATACAAAATCAATATATTCCTTACCATCTTCATCTTTGATTATTACACCTTTTCCACTCTTCATCACAGGAGGATTTATTCCCATATCCCTATATGCCCTTACTGGTGAATTAACTCCACCTGGCATATATTCGTTTGATTTAATAAATATTTCTTCATTTCTCATTAATTACTATCCTCCTTTAACCATCTTGCTGCTTCTATTGCATAATAAGTCATTATCATTTTTGCACCAGCTCTTTTCATAGACATAAGCATTTCTAAAGCAACTCTTTTTTCATCAATTAGTCCTGCTTCTCCTGCACTCTTAACCATTGCATATTCTCCACTGACATTATATACGCATAATGGTACATCATATCTATTTCTTGCTTCTCTTACTATATCAAGATATGACATAGCTGGTTTAACCATTATAATATCTGCCCCTTCATTTATATCTGCTTCAATTTCTAGCATTGCTTCTCTTGAGTTAGCAGGATCCATTTGATATCCCTTTCTATCGCCAAATTGTGGAGCTGAACCAGCTGCTTCTCTAAATGGACCATAAAATCCTGATGCATATTTTGCTGCATAACTCATTATAGGTGTCATTTTAAAGCCATTATCATCTAAAACCTTTCTAATATGACCAATTCTTCCATCCATCATATCTGATGGTGCAATCATATGTGCACCTGCCTTTGCATGTGATAAAGCTATCTTTCCTAAATACTCTAAAGTTTCATCATTATCTATGCTCTTTCCATGAAGAATTCCACAATGTCCATGATCTGTATACTCACACATACATACATCTGTTATTATATACAGTTCATCATCTAATTCTCTAAGCTTTCTTATGGCTTTTTGAACTATTCCATCTTCATTATAAGCTTCTGTTCCTTTACAATCCTTATGTTCTGGCACACCAAAAATTATTACTGATCTTACTGCTGTTTCCTTTAATTCCTTTACAAGTTCACCTAGTCTATCTACTGACCAATGATAATTTCCTTTAAGAGAGCTTATCTCTCTTTTTATATTTTCACCTTCCACCACAAAAATAGGAAGGATAAAATCTTTCACACTAAGCTCATTTTCTCTTACAAGATCTCTTATAATTACTGTATCTCTTAATCTTCTTCCTCTTCTAAACATCATATTCCTCCTTTATACCTATTATTTCTTCCAAAAATCCTTCTTCTGAATGCTTTTTGCAAGTATAACAATGAATATCATTAGACTTTAATGCCTTAGCAGTCTGTCTACCAATGGCTATTGATATCTTCTTGCTTATTTCTTCTTTACCAAATACATTAATCATATTATGTACAGTGCTTGGACTTGTGAATAATACATAATCTACTTCTTCAAGAGCCTTTTTGTTTTTCATATCTCCGCATACTGTATCATAAGTATGAACTCTATCAACATTTAATCCTAAGGCTTCTATTTCTTCCTTTAAATACTCTCTACTACTTGAAGAACACGGAATAAGTACATTTTCTCCTTTTTTAAGATATGGATTAAGTACTTTAAATAATCCTTCACCTACAAACTCCCTAGCCATGATAAAAGGCATTACTCCACGAGCCTCTAAAGCCTTTCTTGTTGCTTTTCCTATAACTGAGAAATTAGCCTTAATAGTTCTAATATCTATTTTCTCTTTAATTAAATAATCAAAGAACATATTTACTCCATTTACAGAGGTTAAAATTATATGGTCATATTTATCAATCTTTTTCTTTACTTCATTTAGATTATCCATTGTAGACTTTCTCTTAATAGAATTAATTTCTGTAACTTCTGCACCTAAATCTCGCAACTTATTTTTTAAGTTTGAAGATTGCTCTCTTGATCTAGTTATACAAATATTTGCTCCAAATAAAGGTTTTTTCTCATACCATGATAATTTTTCATTTAATGATACTACTTCTCCAACCACTATGATACATGGAGACTTTAATCCTACTTCTCTGACCTTAACACATATGTCATCAACAGTACCAATGACTTTTTTCTGCTTAGACGATGTACCTCTCATAACCACAGCAGCTGGTGTACTACCATCTTTACCATTTTCTAATAAATTACTCATTATTCTTTCAATATTTTCAAGCCCCATCATAAATACTAAAGTACCTATTTCCTTTGCTAATGCCTTCCAGTTAATCTTTTCATCAGCTGCTGTCATACCAGTTATTATATGGAATCCTTGTGACATTCCCCTTTGAGTTATAGGAATACCTGCATAATTAAGTACTGCTATAGGAGAAGTAACTCCAGGAATAACTTCAAACTCTAAGTTTTCTTCCTTTAAAGCTAATACTTCTTCGCCTCCTCTACCAAAAACATATGGATCTCCACCTTTTATCCTACCTACTACATGGCCTTCCTTTACCAAACTTACAATCATCTCATTTATTTCTTCTTGAGTCTTATAATGACATCCTGGCTCTTTTCCACAATAATATATTTCACAATCTTCCTTTAAATAATTTAGTATATTATTAGATACAAGCCTATCATAAAGAACTGCTGTACATTTTTCTAATACCTTTACTGCTTTTACAGTTAATAACTCCTCATCTCCTGGCCCTGTGCCAATTATATATGCTTTGCCCATTTTTAATCCTCCTATACTTCTAATATGCTTTCTGCTAATTTAATACCTAATTGTATATTATCATCCTTTTTTCCAGTTATATCTTTAACAACTATTTTGCCATTAACTTCAAATGTTCCTATGATATAAAGATTATCCTTTTTTATTTCAGCATAGCATCCTATTAATGTATGGCATCCACCATTAAGCCTTTTCATAAAACTTCTTTCTGCCTCTACAGCAATTCTTGTATCTTTATCATCTAGTGCCTTAAAATATTTTCTACTTTCACTATTTTTTAAACATTCAATTCCTAATGCACCTTGACCGACAGCCGGTATAAATACCTTTGGATCTAAATATTCTGTTATTATATCTTCCATGCCAAGTCTCTTAAGACCTGCTGCTGCAAGTATTATTCCATCCATACATTCATTTTTCATCTTTTCTAATCTAGTGCCTACATTCCCTCTTATAGGTACAATATTTAAATCACTTCTTATCTTTCTTAATTGTGCTGCTCTTCTAATACTACTTGTTCCAATTATAGCTCCTTTTCTTAAATTCTTTAAGGAAATTCCATCTCTTGATACAAAAACATCTCTTACGTCTTCTCTTTCTGGCATTGCTACTAATTCAAAATCTTCTGCTAATTCATATGGTACATCCTTCATTGAATGAACAGCCCCTTGTGCTTTTCCTTCCAATAAAGCAAATTCTATTTCTTTAACAAAAAGACCTTTACCACCAATCTTATCTAAAGTTACATCTAGTCTTTTATCTCCTTCAGTAACTACTAATAATTTTTTTGCATCTATCTTTTGCTTTTCTTTAAGCATTGCAATAATAGTTTCTGTCTGTTTCTGTGCAAGCTTACTTTTTCTTGTTGCTAAAATCAAATTCATTTATTTTCTCCTTATAAAATAACTCTAATACTATTTTCCCCTTACCTTTATCAAATATATATTTAAAATCTTCACTATTAACAAAGGAAAGTAGCTTTAGCTTTTCTGCATTTTCCATATTAATAGTATTTCTTAAATTTCCTGTAAACTCCATAAAATCATCATATCCTACAATTTCTTTTTGAAGTTTATCAGCCAGCATCACTGCACCTTTTGGATTACCAACCTTGGTGTTTATACTCATTAAAATATTACTGCTTTCCCTTTTCACTGGAATAACACCCATACCCTTTTTAAAATTTGCAGAATTAATATATATTTTAGCTAAAGAATTACAATCTCTTATTATATTATCTATAATTTCTTCATCTGATATAGCTATTATGACCATATGTTTATCTTCAATAAATCTTTTATAATATTCTTTTTTTATTAATGTAACTGAAATATTTTGGAAATCATCAATAAATTCTCTTGATAGCACTTCCACTTCCACTCCATTACTACTTAAAGTCTTTGCTTTAATATATGAACCTCTTCCCCCTCCAATAATACCAACTCTTAAAGTATTAGCAAAGAAAGTTATTGGCATATATTCTATTTTTTCGTAAATATCTCCATTAAAATTCTTAGACACTGTTCTTCCCTACCCTTTGCCTTTTCATTCTTTAGCACTTTTATGGCTCTATTTATATAATAATCTGCCGTACTTTTTATCAGTATTTCTGCTAATTTAGCATCTTCTTTATTCTTACATTTATTTTCAAAAGATTTAACTCTATGGCTTACGATAAAATCACCTGAATCTTTAAATTCTTTAATATAGTTGGTAACACATCTTAAATTCAACCAATTCATATATTCTTTTATGTATTTATCAATAATATATTTATTTTTTTGCATTCTTTCCACTCTTAAATGCTTATTTTCATCATCAAGCTTGCTTATCTTATCAATATCTAAAAGTTGTACTCTTTCATAATTCTGAAGCTGTGGATCAATATCTCTTGGCATGGCTAAATCTATCAATAATATATTCTTACCTTCCTTATTTATATGATATTTTTCAACTACAAGATGGCTAGCTGCTGTACAGCTTATTAAGCCATCCATTTCATTTAATCTTTCTCTAGCCTCATTGTAAGTTAATATATTTACCCTCTGGTCAGTAATTTTCTCTACTTTACTCTTATCTCTTACTACTATGTTTATTTCTTTAAGCTCTGTACCTAAAGCATATTTAATCACTAACTTTCCTATAGTTCCATAACCCATAACCATTAATTTTTCAGCTTTACTTTCTATAACTTTATTTACAGCTATAGAAGACGATGATACCGGAATCTCATAAAGCTTAGTATCACTCCTAAATCTTTTACCACAGCTTATGGCTTCCTCAAAAAGTCTCATAAGCTCTGAAAATATATATCCTTTTTCAACTCCTTCTAAATAAGCATCCCTTATTTGACCTAAGATTTGATCCTCACCTAATATTCTGGAATGAAAACCACAAGCAAGCTCAAATAGATGTTTTACAGCACTTTCACCATCTATGTAAAATACATACTCTAAAAGACTCTTATCCCAATTTAAAACCTCAAATATCAATTCCTTATCTATGCCTTGACCTTTAAAGTAAATTTCTGTCCTATTGCATGTGCTTAATATTACAAATTCATCAGTAATATTTCTCAATGAGTTACTTATTAAATCTTTAGTTCTTGGTGAAATCACTAATTTTTCTCTAATACTTACATCTACACCCTTTTTTATCCCTATTAGACCTAACATACTTCACCACCTACTTTTTATTTAAAAACATACTTATAATTATATACACTACCTCATACATTAACAACTTTTCAGCATAATTTTATTATATCCTGTGAAACATCTCTTTCATTATTCATTAAAAAATATTTTCGTCACTTAACACCTTAAATTTAGGTAAATCTCTCGAAATACTTATCTATATTTTTTCTCCTCCCTTTCCTCTACTAAATCATTTTTACTTTATTTTTCATATTTATTATTATTTTCAATTTATAACTATCTTGGTGCTTATATAAATTATTCTTTGACATAGTTACGTAAAATTACTATAATATAAACAATAACTTTCGTATAAGCTTAATAATACGGTTTAAGCGTCTCTACAATATCACCGTAAATGATATTTACTATGAAGAAAAGTCCACGAAGGTTAAGTACATATAAAGAGGTGGATTTATTAATGAAAAAAGATGTATTTATCAAAAACATACAAGCTGCATCTAAGCAAATAATTTCTGACTTGGTCATAAAAAACATCACCATTGTAGATGTTTTTCAAAACTCTACATTCATTTCTGATGTTGCAATTTGTAATGGATATATAGTAGGTATAGGTGAATATAAAGGAAAAACTGAAATTGATGGTACTGGAAAGTACATTTGTCCTGGTTTAATCGATGGACATGCTCATATTGAAAGTTCACTATTAACACCTAAAGAATATTATAAAGCCGCATTACTTCATGGAATAACTTCTATGATTGTTGATCCCCATGAAATTGCAAATGTATTAGGTATAAAAGGCATTAACCTTATGATGGATTTAAGTGAAAACTTACCGTTAGATTTCTACTTTATGCTTCCTTCTTGCGTTCCATCAACTCCTTTTGAAAATTCTGGTGCTATATTAAATAACTTAGACCTAAAGCCATTATATGATAATAAAAGAGTTTTAGGACTTGCAGAAGTTATGGATAGCCCATCAGTTATTAACTGTAGTGAACATATGATATGTAAACTTTATGATGCAGTTGAAAACAACTCCATTATAGATGGTCATGGAGCTGGCTTTGATATTGATAAAATAAATAGCTATGCTGCTGCATCTATTAAAACTGATCATGAATGTCACACTTATGAGGAACTTATTGAAAGAGTTCGTAGGGGAATGTACGTACTTATACGAGAAGGTACTGTAGCTAAAAATTTAAATGAACTAGTTAAAGGTGCTTCAATACATAATAGCAGAAGACTTTGTCTTTGTACAGATGATAAACATATAGATGATTTATTAAAAAATGGTTCCATTGATAATTCAATTAAAATGTGTATCCGTGATGGACTACGTCCAGAGACAGCAATTCAAATGGCTACTTTAAATACCGCCGAATGTTATGGTTTAAAAACAAAAGGTGCCATTGCTCCTGGATATATTGCAGACTTTATCATTCTTGATTCTTTAGTTACCTTTAAAATTTCTTCTGTTTATAAAAATGGTAAACTTGTAGTACAAGATAATAAACTAATTACTAATAGCTCTGTTGAGGTAACGGAAATTAACATTGAGCCAACTATTAATATTCCAAAGCTTACAAAAGAAAGCTTTAATATATCTCTTGAAAATAAGACACAATTAAATGTAATTGAAATCATACCTAATAACTTAGAAACTAATCATCTTAAAATAAATATTTCAGCATTAAATTTAGATAAATCTTTCATCCCATCTATTGATGAAGATTTATTAAAGATAGCTGTAATAGAAAGACATCATAATTTAGGTAATATAGGTTTAGGAGTAGTTAAAGGATTAAAATTAAAATCTGGTGCCATTGCAACTACTGTAGCTCATGATTCTCATAATTTAATTGTATGTGGTACTAATGATACTGATATGATTCTAGCTTGTAATGAAATTAAGCGATTAGGTGGTGGAATAGTTGTGGTGAAAAATGGTTTAGTTCTTGCTTCTTTAAGCTTAGAAATTGCTGGTCTAATTACTAATAGAAGTGCTGATGAGGTTATAAATGATTTAGTAAAATTACATGCTGCCATTGATAAAATTGCTCCATCAATAAACTTTAATCCATTTTTAACTTTATCATTTTTATCACTGCCAGTTATACCTGACATAAAAATTACAGATAAAGGGCTTTTCAATGTTAAAACCTTTGAATTTATAAATATAGCTGAATAAAAAACAGGAAATAGCCGTTAGGTTATTTCCTATTTTAATTAAACAGTACATATCGTTGCACTTATGCACGTAATTAATAATAAAGGCTTTCTGATGGATATACTGCATCACAGGTTATATCTATTCCAAGCTTTCTGAAAGTTTGTTCATCATTAGTTGGAATTATTATTGTTGAATGTGCTTGCCCACCTGTAAGTAGTGGTAATTTATCCATTGCTGCTTGAGCCATTGGATTTGTTGCTGCACAAATACTTAATGCTATAAGAACCTCTTCACAATTTAAGGCAACATTTTTACTTGATAAAGTTTCAGATTTTAATTTAATTATCGGTTCTAATATTACTGGTGATATTAAATGAATGTCATCTGAAATATTTGCTAAATACTTAATTGCATTTACTAAAACTGAAGCAGAACTATCTAAAGTTTGAGTATTTCTACCTGTGATTATTGTTCCATCTTCTAACTCTAATGCAATAACTGGCACTATCTCATTTTTATCTACTGTTTCTTTTAAATTTTCTGCACGTTTTCTAGCTGGTAAAACCACATTTCTATCTTCTTCTTTTAAATTAACCTGTTCCATGATAAGTTTTGCAGCTTCAAAAGTTTCTTTATCTACATAACCTTTTTTATATTCACAACCTGTTTTAAAGTATCTTCTAATTATTTCTTGTTTTGATGCTTCTTTAACAACATCATCATCTATTATTCCAAACCCTACTCTATTAACTCCCATATCAGTTGGCGATTTATATACAGATTCCTTACCAGTAATCTTTTCTATTATTCTTTTTAATACAGGAAATGTTTCAAGATCTCTATTGTAGTTTACTGCTGTTTCTCCATATGCATCTAAATGGAAGTAATCTATCATATTTACATCCTTAAGATCTACTGTTGCTGCTTCATAAGCTATATTTAAAGGATGCTTTAATGGTACATTCCATACTGGAAAAGTTTCAAATTTGGAATACCCTGCCGCCTTTCCTCTTTTGTATTCATGATATAACTGACTTAAACAAGTTGCTAACTTTCCACTTCCAGGACCTGGTGCTGTAACTACCACTATTGGTTTACTAGTTTCTATATATGGATTTTTACCATATCCCTCATCACTAACAATTGTATCCACATCTGTAGGATATCCTTTTGTAGCTCTATGCTTATAAACCTTTATTCCTCTTCTTTCGAGTTTATTAATAAATACTGTTGCCGATGGCTGGTCATTATATCTAGTTATAACTACTGAATTAACTTCTAAATCATAAGATCTTAAATCATCAATAAGTCTCATAACATCCATATCATATGTTATTCCAAAGTCACCTCTTATTTTATTTCTCTCTATATCACCAGCGTATACACAAATAACTACTTCCACATTTTCTCTTAACTTATGTAATAATTTAATTTTAGCATTTTCATCAAAACCTGGTAGCACTCTCTTTGCATGAAGGTCGAATAATAGCTTTCCACCAAATTCTAAGTACAGCTTATCATAATTATTTACTCTTTCTAAAATATATTTAGATTGCTCTTCTAAGTATTTTTCATGATCAAATCCTATTTTCATTTTTTCAACTCCAGTATATTATTTTTATTTCTTTTGTAATACATAAACAATTATATTATACATAATTTCCTGTATCTTTATCATACATATTCATATTTCATTTTTACAAAATATATAATATTATCACATAGAAAGACATTATTGTAAACATAAACCCGAAATCTATTTTAAATTACTTATTTATAATTCGTAAAATTAAAACCAAGAATCATATTTTTTTTAAATTCCATTCAAAGGACGTTATTCCTCAATTCATCACTCATCATTATCTTAATTTTACTCTTTCAATGAAGCTCTCAACTCCAATTCTTTCTATCATTAAGCTAAGTTTTTCTCCTAGTTCTGCTTCATCTTTATAATATTCAAAGATATTATCTACTAATTGTAGAGCTTCTTCTTCTGTAAGATCCTTGGCAATAACATCTGCCACTCTTGGATGAAAACCTGCTGAGCCTCCTGCCACCACCATCAATCCTGACTTATCAGCTATTACACCAACATCTCTAGCATAAACACTTCCACAGGCATTTCTGCATCCAGCTACTCCTATCTTAGTTCTACAAGGCATTTCTTTTTTAGCATATTTCTTAGTAAGCTTAACACCTATACCAATGGTATTATACTTACTTCTTTTACAAAATCCTGCTGGACAGCTTTCTACATTCTTTACAGAATTAGTTGTTATAACTGCTGGCTCCATTCCAAGTTCTTCCCACACCTTTGGTAAATCCTCTTCCTTTAAATTAGTAATTAATATCCTTTGCCCTGATGTTATCTTTAATACAGCTTTATATTTTTTTGCCACCTTAGCAATTTTTTCTAACGTTTCTGGTTGTATAAATCCACTTGGAATATCTGGTGTTATTCCAAAAGTTCTTTTCCCATCACGTATCTTTTGTAAATTCCCATAATGCATAAATTTCTCTCCTAACTAAATATAAGAACTCTATAAAGAGTCCTTATACGTAAATATTATTAACTATTTAAAACTAAATGCTCTATTGCTTTGGCAACTCCATCATTTTCATTAGTGTCTGTAATATAATTTGCAGTTTTCTTAACTTCTTCAAAAGCATTTCCCATGGCAACACCCATACCTGCACATTCAATCATGTGAAGATCATTTCCTGCATCTCCCATAGTTATTACTTGATCTAATGTTATTCCCATATGCTTCGCTAGCATTTCAACACCTACACCTTTATTTACTTCTTTATTTAAAAATTCAAGGAAATATGGCGTACTTCTAACTACTGTATACTTATCATATACTTCCTTTGGAAGATTATCTACAGCCTTCTGTAATACTTCTTCTTCATCAATCATCATTATCTTTATTATGCTATGATCTTTTTCTAACTTATTAAAATCTTCAATGTTTATCTTAATATTATTAATATTTGCTTCTACTTCAGTGTACTTACTATTTTTAGGTGTAATTAATCCTTTTGTTTCAGAGAAAGCATGAATATTTACCCCTAAATCCTTACTTACTTCATATAAATAATGTAAATCTTCACCAGTTAAACCTATTTTACAAATTGGCTCTCTATCCTTAGTCTTTAAAACTAAACCACCATTATAGCTAAGTACATAGTCATTTTCACCATACATATCTAGTTCTTCTAAATATCTAGTTACACCATCTATAGGTCTTCCTGTAGCTAATACTACCGTTACTCCCTTTTCTCTAGCATCATCTATTGCTTTTTTAGTTCTTTCAGATACTGTTTTATCCTTTCTTAGTAACGTTCCATCCATATCTAATGCTATTAATTTATAATTCAACAATACTCACCAATCCTTACTTATACTTTTACTTCTTTAATTATTAATCATTATATCATAGTTATAAATCCAATAGCAAAAATATACATCATTGTTTTTCATAACCTACATATTTCTCTATTATGTCAGAAAATCCATCTCTTTTTAATATAGCAATTACTATACCAGATATTTCATAACTTGAAGTGTCTTCGCCATCTTTCCTTACTTCTTTCATTTTAGAATTGATGTCTTCCACTAATATCTTTACATCTGATTCATTTAGTAACTCTTTACTATCATTAGTAGCACTTAAAATACTAATTTTTATTTTTTCAAGATCAAGTTCTTGAAGTCTTCCATCTTTCTTAATAACTTTCATCATATATCACCTCAAGAATTATTTTGTCTTGTTCCCTAAAAAATACTCTTTCTATATGGTGATTTTATTTTTTTATCATAAATTCCAACTATTTTATTATTAAAATATTATCAATTCTCATAGATGATATCATCATAAATATCAATCTATAGCATATAAGTTATAAATTTCATACCATTTTATATTTATTTTTATAATATATAGTATATTAATGATTTGAGGATTTCTAAATTATGATTTCTAAATTTATAAAAAAAATTCATACGAAACTTAATTTAAAAAACCTTCATCCATTTTCATCAAAACGTTATGCAAAAGACTACTTATCAAATGCCGAATCTTTTATAAATTCAAAAAATATTAATAGCTCAAGCATTTATCTAATCTGGGTTGATACTGACCATTTCAAAACTAATATCTTTAAAAAATCTAAAAATTCCTGGACTCTATATAAAAGCTTTTTATGTACCATAGGTAAACCATGGGAACCAACCATTAAGGGAACCTTTTTCGTTGGCGTAAAAGGTTATTCCTTTGGTGAAAATCGTGGCTTTAGATGCCTCTACTACACCCAAATTAAAGGAAACTATCTCTTTCACTCTATAGTCTATTATCTAGATGGTACCATAAAGGATGATAGACTTGGCATGCAACTCACCGATGGTTGTATTCGCCTTTCCACTGAAAATGCCAAATGGATTTATGATAACATCCCTGAAGGAACAACCATCTTTATTAATTAATCTTTTCCACTTCTGGATAATTAACTCCCTTTGTATCTACTGTAATAGATTCTATAACCACAGCTTCCTTTGGTTTATCGTTGTTATCTGTTGCTACTTTGCTAATGTTCTTTACTATATCTAGTCCACTTATTACTTTCCCAAAAGCAGCATATTGACCATCTAAATTATTGAACTCACCTACCATAATAAAGAATTGGCTTCCTGCTGAATCATTACTTCTTGCTCTTGCCATTGATAATACACCATCAATATGCTTTAAATCATTTTCTTCATAACCATTACTAGAAAATTCTCCTGCTATAGAATATCCTGGACCACCAGTTCCATTTCCTTCTGGATCTCCACCTTGTATCATAAATCCATCTATAATTCTATGGAATGTTAATCCATTATAAAAGCCAGAGTTTGCTAGGGAAATAAAGTTATTCACTGTATTTGATGCTTTACTTGGATATAACTCTGCTTTTATAGTTCCATAGCCCTTTACCACTATTGTAGCAATTGGTAAATCACCATTTTCAACACTAACATCATCCTTACTTTCTTTTACTTCTGTACTGCTTTCATTCTTAGTACATCCAATTGCTGCAATTATTGCTGTACAAACCGTTGCAGCTAAAATAATTTTTTTAACAATCTTCATATTTCTACCTCAATTTACTAATTTTTTACTATAGCACTTATTATATCATTTTTTCCATATAAAGAGGAACACTATTTACTTAATAGTATTCCTTCATAAATAGCTATATTTATTCTAAATCCTGTCCATTCATATACTTATATCTATATTTCAAATTCCTCTATTTCCACTGAATAGCTTCCGCAATGCTTACATACATTGACTAATACTATATAGCTATTATCCACTTTCCCTGCCTTTTGCAGCCTGTTAAATGAAAGTCCTTCGTATTCTTTATCAATTGAACTTATAACAAATTCTCCATTATTAGTATATATGTAAAAATTATATCCTAGAAAAGCAAAGAATTTTTTCTTTTCCCTAAGACCTTCTTTACATTCTCCACATGACATATCAAAGTACTCTTTTGAAAAATCCACTTCATTACTATTTGTCATTATTTCTAATACTTTATCTAAATCAATATTTTTTATAGGATTTTCCTCATCATTAATAAAATAATCTAAGTTTTCTTTATTTAGTTTATATTCTCTTCCTTCGAAAGTAAATCTGTATTCCATCTATTTTTTTCCTTTCTTTTTTATTAACTAATTCTATCATAAGATATCTTATAAATAAACAATATATTGTACCTATTGACATTTTCTTAAATAATTATTAATGTATTTCACTTTTTATTAACATTGATGGAATTTTAGTGTACAATATACTTTATATAATGGAGGGATAGTTATGAGCTCAAAAAATATTTATTTAGTATTTTCAAAAACTGGTACAATGTTTTCACAATTAATTTCTTTATGTACTCACGAAGAATATGCTCATGTTTCACTTTCTTTAGACAACACCTTCACAAAAATGTATTCTTTTGGCCGTATTAATCCAGCTAAAGTGCTTCCTGCTGGATTTGTATATGAAAATATATATGACGGAGTATTTGCTATGTTTCCTGAAAGCAAATGCCTAATTTATAAAGTTAGTGTTACTGAACACCAGTATCATAAACTTGTCAAAGAAATACGTATTTTCGAAAATAACAAAGATAATTTAAAATACAATATTTTAGGGACAAGCCTTGTATACTTTAATAAACCAAAAAAAAGAGAAAATTATTATTTCTGCTCTGAATTTGTCTCTGAAGTATTAATAAATAGCGGTATCTTTAATACCCATAAAAAACCTGAGGAAATCTTACCTTTAGACTTATTGGCAGTTGAAAATAAAACATTAATTTACGAAGGATATATTAATAAACTAAGTTTTGCAAGTGAAACGTTAACCAGCGTAATTTAAATATAAAACAGCGGATGTAATAAACACATTCCCGCTGTTTTTTATATTAACCTCATATCTTTAATTTATCTAAAATCTTCTATTCTTATTATATTATCAATACTTTTAACAGTTTTCAAATCATAAAGCCTCTCTATTGAATCCATAATTAATCCTTCTGTGGTACTATGAGTTATCAAGACCAATGTGACGTCAATATTTTCTTCCTGCTTTACACCCTTTTGAATTACTGATTTTAAACTGACTTTATTGGCACCAAATATTGTTGTTATCTGACCTAATACACCTGGTTTATCACTTACTGTAATTCTTAAATAATATCTGCTTTCAATATCCTTTAAATCTTTAATATTCATTTCCCAAAGGTTGTTCTTAACTACTGGCTGCATATTTTCAACTTCTACATTATTTCTTAATATCCATATAATATCACTAACTACTGCACTTCCTGTTGGAAGACTTCCTGCTCCTCTACCATAAAACATCATATCCCCTACAGCATTACCATTAATGAATACTGCATTAAATGAATCATAAACATTAGCTAAAGGATGAGTTTCTGGAATCATGGTTGGATGTACTCTTAATTCAAGTTCTCCATTCTCTTCTTTAGCAATAGCTAGAAGTTTTATTACCATACCAAAGCTACTAGCATATTCCATATCTATAGAATTTATCTTTGTTATACCTTCTCTATATACATGTTCAGGTTTTATTTTGGTACCAAATGCTAAAGAAGACAATATTACAAGCTTGTATTGTGCATCATATCCTTCTATATCAGATGTGGGGTCAGCTTCAGCATATCCCTTATCCTGAGCCTCTTTTAACACATCCTCAAAGTTCAAATTCTCAAGTTCCATCTTACTTAAAATATAATTGGTAGTACCATTAATAATACCATATAAAGTATTAATTTTATTAGCTGTTAAGCTTTGACTTATTCCATTAATAATAGGAATACCACCTGCTACACTTGCTTCATATTGGAAACTTACTCCCATTTCATCAGCTTTTTCAAATACTTCATCACCACAAGTAGCTAAAAGCATCTTATTAGCTGTAACTATTTGTTTTTTAGCTTCCATAGCTCTGATAATGTATTCTTTTGCTGGCTCTATACCACCCATAACTTCAACAACTATCTTTATTTCATTGTCATTTAATATCTCTTCATAACTTGTTGTAAGTATTTCTGTTGGTACTTCTACACCTCTATCTTTCTTTACATCTCTTACCAGTATCTTAGCTATTTCTACTTCATATCCTGAGCGCTTAACTATTTGTTCTTTATTCTCTCTTATTATTGATAATACACCTTTTCCTACATTACCTAATCCTAAAAGTGCAATTTTTACTTTTTTCATAAATATCCCCCTTTGTTTTTAGGTTAGTGTAAAGTTTTATTGCATAAAAAACAACGTTCTCCTAATTTTATGTTAAAATTGAATATCCAACAAAACAAATTATATATCTTTATTACCTATCTCTTTCCTGCATCAAATGGTTCTCCAGCTGCTTTCGGAGCTTGTGTAGATTTAGAGAATATAATAAGTGCTATTAATGTTATTACATAAGGGAACACCTTTAATAGTACTAGTGGTATCTGTTGTAATTGTGGAATTACTTGTGAAACATTGGCAAGTGTAGACGCAAATCCAAAGAATACTGTTGCTCCTAAAATTCCAAGTGGTTTCCACTGTCCGAAAATTAATGCTGCTAAAGCTAAGAAACCTAACCCTGCCACACTTCCATTAAACTCTCCTGAATAAGTAACTAATATTATACATCCACCTAAAGCTGATAAAGCTCCTGAAATTATAACCCCAAAGTATCTCATCTTTGTAACGTTAATCCCTACTGCTTGTGCAGCTTGTGGATTTTCACCACATGCTCTTAATCTCATACCAAAAGCTGTCTTATATAATAAAAATGTACTTACAGCTAATATAACAAGTACTAACCATGTTGTTGCATAAGTTCTTGTAAAGAATAGCGGTCCTAATACCGGTATATCTTTTAATATACTTATACTTTGTGGTACAAACCCCATAGTTATTCTTATATTACCACTACCAGTGATATTTCTTGCTAAAAATACTGTTAAAGCTCCCGCCACCATATTTATAGCTGTACCACTTATTACTTGGTCTGCATTTAAATTTATACTAGCAAAAGCATGTAATATCGAAAATAACGCCCCAACTAAAGCTGCTACTAATAAGCCAATCCATAAAGCACTTTCAACACCTGCTGCTTGAAGCTTAGATATAGTTAAAGCTCCTGCAAAAGACCCAACAATCATAAATCCATCTAATCCTATGTTAATTATACCACTTCTTTCACAATATAATGCACCTAAAGCTGTAATTAGCATCGGTATTGTATAAGCTATTGCATAAGGAAAAATCTTAACTAATATATCCCACATTATTTCTCCACCGCCCTTTCAGTAGTTTTACCTGCTATCACTTTTTTCTTTTCTTCTTTTATTTTCTTAAACTTATTTATTACCTTATCCATAATCATACTTGTAGCTGCAAAGTAAATAATTGTTGCTATAATTGTATCTGCAAGTTCTGGTGGTACTTTAACATTAGCATTCATAAATCCTTTACCAACATAAAGAACACCAAAGAATAATGCTGATAATAATACTCCAAATGGTGAGTTATTACCTAATAAAGATACTGCTATACCATCAAATCCTTGTGAAGGCATAACCCCTATTTGCATAACTTGTGAGTTACCCATATATTGAACAACTCCTGCAAGACCAGCTAGCGCCCCTGCAATCATCATTGATACAACAATATTTCTATTTACTGGCATACCTGCATATTCTGCACCAAATTTATTATATCCAACGGCCTTTAATTCATATCCTAAAACCGTCTTATTAAGTATAAGCCAAATAATTACAACAGATATTATTGCTAATAATATACCAAGGTTTATGTATGAACCTCCAAACATTTTTGAAAGCCACTCAGACTTTAGTGTAGCTCCTTGAGCAAGCTTTGCTGATTCTGTTTCTGTAGTTCCTTTTAAATATTGTGGAACCATATAATATACTATCCAGTAAGCAGTCCAGTTCATCATGATTGATGAAACAACTTCATTAACCTTAAATAACGCTTTTAAAACTCCTGGTATAGCTGCCCATAAAGCTCCAGCCATTATACCACATATAACCATTAAAGGTATTAATACTGGTGATGGTAAATCTACTAAAATACCTATTGCTGTTACTGTAAATCCACCTGCTAACATTTGTCCAGGAGTACCTATATTAAATAACCCAGTCCTATTTGCAAAGGCAACCGACAACCCTGTTAATATTAAAGGTGTAGCCGTCGCAATTGAATTACCAATTCTCTGAGTATTCATTAATCCACCTTTAAAAAGGTAAGTATATCCATCTATTGGGTTATACCCCATAGATAACATTAATAAAAATCCTGCAAATAATCCTAAAACTATTGCCATAAGAGATTTTAACAATTGATTCTTATGCACTAAGCTTCCTCCTTCTTTACGCCGGCCATCATTAAACCAACTTCATTTTCATTTGTTTCATTAGCATTGACTATCCCTATTAATTCACCATTATTTACTACAGCAATCCTATCTGATACATTTAATACTTCATCAAGTTCAAGTGATACTAAAAGGACAGCCTTTCCTAAATCTCTTTGTTCTACTAATCTCTTGTGTATATATTCTATAGAACCAACATCTAGCCCTCTTGTAGGCTGAACAGCTATTAATAAATCCGGATTCGATTCTATTTCACGTCCTATTACTCCTTTTTGTTGATTACCACCTGATAAAGATCTTGCTATAGATTGTCCACCTTCACCACTTCTAACATCGAAAGTTTCTATTATTTTATTTGCATATTCTCTTATCTTTGCTCTATTAATTAAGCCAAATTTAGAAAATGGAGCTTTTTTATATGCCTTTAACACCATATTATCTTCCATTGTATAATCAAGAATCAATCCTCTCTTATGTCTATCTTCTGGAATATGTGCAATGCCATCATCAATTCTTTGACGGATAGATTCTTTTGTTATATCTTTATTCTTAAATTCTATTATTCCTGATTCAACTTGTCTCATACCAGTTAATGCTTCAACCAATTCAGTTTGTCCATTACCTTCAACACCAGCTATACCTACTATTTCTCCAGCTTTAATATCTAATGAAAAATTCTTTAGACCTAAAACTTTCTTATTATTTTTAACTGAAATATTCTTTATACTTACAACAGTTTCTTTGGGTTTAGCTTCTGATTTTTCTACTTTAAATGATACCTCTCTACCAACCATCATTTTAGCCATTTCTGATTCAGTAGTATCTTTTACATCAACTGTTCCTATGTATTTACCTCTTCTAATAACTGTACACTTATCAGCTACAGCTTTAATTTCCTTTAATTTATGTGTTATGATGATTACAGATTTCCCTTCTTTTGTCATTTCTTTTATAATTGAAATCAATTCATCAATTTCACTAGGTGTTAATACAGCTGTAGGTTCATCAAATATTAATACATTTGCATTTCTATATAACATCTTAAGTATTTCTACTCTTTGTTGCATCCCAACTGAAATATCTTCAATCTTTGCATATGGATCTACATTTAATCCATACTGTTTAGATAATTCTTCAATTCTCTTGGCAGCTGTTTTAATATCTACTACTAAACCTTTTTTAGGCTCACATCCTAGAGTTATATTTTCAGTAACTGTAAAGTTCTCCACAAGCTTAAAGTGTTGGTGAACCATCCCAATTCCTAAATCATTTGCTACATTAGGATTAGAAATTTTCACTTCTTTACCTCTTACCTTTATACATCCTCTATCTGGTTTATACATACCGAATAACATTCCCATAAGAGTTGATTTTCCAGCTCCATTTTCTCCTAAAAGAGCATGTACTTCTCCCTTTTTAAGTTGAAGTTTTATATTATCATTCGCCACTATTCCTGGAAACTCTTTACGGATATTAAGCATCTCTACTACATATTCCATTGATATCCTCCTTAAACTAAAAATATTTACTATTATATTCAGCTACTTTTACAATTACATTTTCATACACGAAACTTTATTTAATTTATAACGACAAATAAAAATGCATCCAGTTTTACAACCGGATGCACATATATATAATATATTATACTTCTGAATTAACTACTATTTCACCATTCTTTATAGCTTCTAAAACTTCCTTAACTTTTTCAACTGTTGAATTACTTAAGTTTGGATTTTCTGATGGTATACCAATGCCATCATTTTTAGCATCAAATGTTATAGTTTGTCCACCCGGGAAAGTACCTTTTAATTCTGCTTCTATCATTTGGTAAGCTGCTTCATCTATCTTCTTAATAGCTGAAGTTAATATTACAGATGTTCCATCCGATTTTAAACCATCATTGTATTGGTCAGAGTCAACACCAATTACCCATACCCCTTCTCTAGTCTTAGCTTCAGTAATAACACCATTTCCTGTTCCACCTGCGCAAGCAAAGATAGCTTTTACACCATTGTCATACATAGTTGCTGCTAATTGCTGCCCTAATGCTGTATCAGTAAATGATCCTGAGTATACTACGTTCTCATCTTTTAAAGTTACTCCTGTACCAAGATTTTCATTAGCATAAGCTACACCTTGCTTAAATCCAGCATCAAATCTTTGTACTGAAGGTATTTCCATACCACCAATGAATCCCAAATCACCACTTTTTAATTCTAAGGCTGCTGCAACACCTGCTACAAATCCTGATTCTTGCTCAGCAAAAAATAGCGCAGCTGTATTATCTGCTACTAAAGCATTTCCATTTCCATCATTTGGCTCACCATCAATGATTACAAACTTTGCATCGCTATATTTTTCTTGAGCTGAATATATAGCTCTTTCAAACTTAAATCCTGGACATATTATAAATTTATAATCTGCATCGTAAAGATTTTGAATTTGAGTTAAGTAATCAACTTCTGTTTCTCCATCTGGTTTCATATAATTTCTTTCAATTCCTAATTTCTCTTCAGCTAATCCAATTCCTTCCCAGCTTCCTTGGTTAAATGATTTATCATCTATTGTTCCTGAATCTGTTACCATACCAACTTTTAAAGTTGCCTCTTCACTACTTTTGACTTCATTACTTCCACATCCTACTAACCCTGTTACCATTAAAGCTGAAAGAACTAATGCTATTGATTTCTTTTTCATAAATTTTCCTCCTAAACTTTTTTCAATAAGTTATATTTCCTAAATACTTCTATATGAAAACCCATGTAAATTATCTTACTAAATTAACATGTATAGCTTAGTTACATTTAAATTAAATATATCAATTAGCATTTTATACCTTATTATGCATTAAGTCATATACAATTAAATTTACCCATAGCTTAGAAATTTTAGGTTTCCAGTAGAAACATCCCACCATATTAGGGATTTATATGAATAATCATAGCCCTCTTATAACAAACTATATTTCTTATAACAAACTATATTTTCATTATAATTCAAAACATTCGTAATATCAACATATTTTTTTCATTTCTTATAAACTTATACAAAATTTGCTTTGCTTCTGTTATTGCACCATTTCCAGTTATCGCCGCTGATTAGAATATGGCTGTAACTCAACTATAATACATTTTAGGCTGCTAATTGTATCCCTTCCCAAGTTCCTTGGTTAAATCAATATATTTACATTATATTCTTTCATCCATATATTAAGTTGAATTAAATATGCTATAAGTTGTGGCCCTGTCATCAATTGCCCAAACCAAGGAGTAGTATATGATTTTCCTTCCGTATCAACTATTTCTTTAACAACTTTCTTATCAATTATTTCTAAAATAGGAGAATTATTATCACTTAAAATTTTATTCATTTCTTTACATACCATTTCTGTATATATAGGATTATGGGTTTTAGGATACGGACTTTTTTTTCTATAAACCACATCTTCTGGCAATACTCCTTCTAAAGCTTTTCTTAAAATCCCCTTTTCTCGTCCATGAAGAAGCTTTATCTCTGCTGGAAGATTAAAAGCATATTCCACTATCCTAATATCTGCAAAGGGAACTCTAACTTCTAAACTATTATACATACTACATCTATCTTTTCTATTTAATAGATTTACCATAAACCATTTTAAATTCAAATAGAACATTTCTTTCATTCTATAATTTTTCTTATCTTCATTTTCAAAATGTGGTACTTCCTTTAAAGTTTTTAAATATTCATATTCAGCACATTCTTCTATATTAAACTTTTTAATTTTTTCATTTAAAATACTTTTTCTCATTCCTACAGCTCTAGACCAAGGAAAAGTTTTTGCATTTAACATTTCTTCATTAGTATACCATGGATATCCACCAAAAATTTCATCTGCACATTCGCCTGATAAACTTACTACAAAATTCTTTCTAATTTCTTTACAAAATAGCAATAAAGACGAATCTACATCTGCCATCCCTGGAAGATCTCTTGCCAAAGTTGACTCTTTCAATGCCAATACCAAATCTTTATGATTTAATACGACATTTTTGTGGTTACTTTTAATAAACTCTGCCATCCTAAAAGCCCAGTACTTATCTGAAGTAGGCTGAAATAAAGAAGATTTAAAATACTTTTCATTATCTTTATAATCAATAGAATAAGTATTTAGTATCTTGCCCCTATTTCTAAACTCTTCTGCTGCTATTGCTGATATGGCTGATGAATCCAATCCACCTGATAAAAAAGTACATATTGGTACATCTCCCACCAATTGACGCTTTATTGCATCAAAGAGTAATAGCCTTACATGTTCTGCCGCTTCTTCTACTGTTTCTTTATTTTCCTGTAAAGTAACCTTCCAATACTCCCAAACTTTTATATTTTCCTTATTTATAAGCAAACAATTAGCTGGTGCAATTTCCAAAATATTTTTATAAATAGCTTTTCCTGGAACTACCGCTGGACCTAAAGCAAATAGTTCAGTTATTCCTTCTCTATCAATTTGAGCCTTTACCATAGGATTTGCTAGTATTGCTTTTATTTCAGAAGCAAAAATTATATTTTTATTATTTATAGAATAAAATAAAGGTTTTACCCCCATTTGATCTCGTGCCAAAAACACTTGTTCTTTTTCTTCATCATAAATGGCAAAAGCAAATATTCCATTAAATTTTTTTATACAATTAACACCCCATGCTATATAAGACATTAATAGCACTTCTGTATCACTGTAAGAATCAAAAAAATAACCTTCTTCTAAAAGACTTTTTCTTAACTCTTCAGTATTATATAATTCACCATTATATACTAACACATACTTATTACCATTGATTATTTTTATCATAGGTTGTTCTCCACCTTCAGGGTCAACCACTATCAATCTTCTATGTCCTAAAAGTACATTTTCACTTTCATATATCCCTTCACTATCTGGTCCTCGCCTCTCTAATATATCAGTCATTTTTTTTATAATTTTGCTGTTTGATTTTAAACTTTCACTAAAATTTACCCATCCAGCTATACCACACATAATTTCACCTTCTCATTATTTTAATATAATACACAATTTATGTAATAAAAATAATCTAGGTGATTATTTTTAATTAATACTATAATAATTAGTTGAATCACATTAAAGCTAGTTAAGATTTCATAAGTTACAAGGTGAAATGCTACACCAGTTAAGAATTAACACTTCGTTAATTAAGTTCATAAGCAAAGCAACATGAACTGTTTAACTAAATAATAAAGGAATAGCCGTTTGGCTATTCCTTTATTATTTGCTTTCATTTCTTATTGTTATTGTTAATGTTGTTATTAATCCTCCATACAGAACTATTGCTCCTATAAAGAAGAATGTCATTGCTATCGGTGTCATAATTACGCAACCTCACTTTCATTATCAAAATCTAATGAATTTTTATTTTTCCACGGCATTTTACTAAGTAAAAGTGCACCTATTATTCCAATTCCTACAATAGCCCAACCATATGTTATAAGCTCAGCTGTTGAATAGCCTCCATATGGCGTTTTAATTTCAGTAATTATACTGCTTATTAACATAATTGCAAGTATTGCTGGTGTTACATATTTAATAATAATATCCCACCATTTTCCTATTCTATAATAAGAAACTGAATTTGTATGATTTCTAATAGTTTGTGGTTTAATTATCCATCCTATTACAAATGCTTCTAATAATCCAATAACCACTATTCCATAATTATTAACAAAGTTGTCTATAATATCCAATAAATAAAGTCCTGCTCTTGTAGCAAATGCTATACTAACGATAAAACCTACTCCGCATATTAGACTTACTACTTTTTTTCTTTCCCATCCTGTTTTGTCAATAACTGCTGAACTTACAGCTTCTACTAAAGATACCGATGAAGTTAAACCTGCAAATACTAAACATGTAAAAAATAATACTCCAAGTATTGTTCCCCAAACTCCCATTAATCCAAATACCTTAGGGAAAACTATAAACGCTAATCCTATTCCACCTGAAACAACTTCTTCAAATGGTAATGATTGACTTGAAGCCATAAATCCTAATATTGCAAATACACCTATAGCACATAAAAACTCAAATCCACAATTTGCAAATGCAGTCATAAATGCACTATTATTTATATCACTCTTCTTTGGAAGATAACTTGAAAAAGTCATCATAATTCCCATTCCAACACTTAATGAAAAGAATACTTGCCCATAAGCTGCAATCCAAACTTGTGGCTCTAACATTTTACTCCAATCTGGTGTAAATAATTTATTTAAACCAATAGTTGCACCTTCTAATGTAACTCCTCTTATAACAATTATAATCATTATAATTATTAATAGTGGTAATAATATTTTATTAAGTTTCTCTATACCACCTTTTACACCCTTATAACAAATAAACCAGTTAACTGCCCATAAAATTGCAATTCCTATAAGTATTGGCCATATTATGTAACCGAACTCAAATGCAGAATTTGAAGATTGAAGGAAATCATTATAAAAATATGAATTTGTATCATTTCCCCATCCTTTTGTAAAGCTTAATGTTAAATATCTTAATGCCCAACTTAATATCATTGAATAATAAGCTAATATAATAAATGCATTAATAGTTGGCCACCAACCAAGCCATTCCCATTTTTTATTTGCTCTAGCAATTGCTAAAGGTGTTGAACCTTTATATTTATGTCCCATTCCATACTCTAATATAAGTATTGGAATAGCTGCTGTAAATATAGCTACAAAATATGGAACTAAGAATGCTCCTCCACCATTTGTATATACTAAATAAGGAAATCTCCATATATTCCCTAAACCTACAGCTGATCCTACAGCTGCAAGAATAAATCCTAACTTACTCCCCCACTGTTCTCTATTTTCTTGCATTTTTATCCCTCCGTTTTATTAATTTATCATCTAATAAGCTTTTTTATTGCTAATTCGTTATGTTTTATCGTTCTTTTCTATATAATATATCATTTAGTATATTTGTGCAACATAAAATTATACTTTTATCATATATACATTAATATTTTTATAAAAATATTAATGTATACGATTATATTTTAATTATTTTTAAATTTAAAGTACCATTTTATAATAAAATGATTTTTAAATTACCTCCTAATTCCTTTAAATAAACAATGGGGCTGTCTCATCAAAAATTTTATATACAATATATTGTATTATTTATTCTTAATGCGACATCCCCATCTCTTAATTATATTATTAACTTTTTATCTTTAATTCATTTAATCTTTTTTCTATAAATAGTGCAACACCATCTTCATCACAACTTCCAATTACATCTGTAGAAATACACTTAACCTTCTCCACAGCATTTGATGTAGCATAACATTCATCAGCTAATTCAAACATTGGTATATCATTTAAATTATCTCCAAAACACACAAGCTTATCATGCTCTATATATTCACTTAAAAGCTTAATTCCATTTGCCTTAGAAGCTGCTGCACTATAAGCTTCAAGGAAGTAACATCCACTTTCATATATATCTTCATAATATTCAACAAATATTTCATCTATCTTCTTAAGTTCTTCATATATCCCTTTTATTTTTTCGTATTTATCAAAAACTATAAAATTAATTATTTTTGATTCCTTCAAAAACTCCTTATAATCTTCTACTTTTAAGAAAGTTTTTTGCTTTCTATCAGCTCTTTCTTTGTAGAAATTATATTCCCAAGAGTATTCAAATTCTTTATGATAAACCCATAAATGATTATTTTTTACTCCATATACCATGGCATTCTTATGAAATTTATTTAATATATCGAAAACTTTGTCTACTGTATTTTTTTCTATTTCTTTTATATTAATATATTTTTCTTCTTTAATATCGTAAAGCAATACACCATTCATTAGTACTGCTGGAAGTTTTAAATTTACATCTTGTAATAAATCCACAACTGTTGCAGGTGTTCTTGCCGTAGCAACTGTAAAGTTAACACCATCATCTATAAGCTTATTTAAAATCTCAATTGACTTTATAGATACCTCTTTATTACTATTTAATAAAGTTCCATCTAAATCTGTAACAAATAATTCCATAATTTTTACCTCATACCTTGTCTTTATAGTTACTTATTTCTTTTCCTGCGAGTATTACATTATATACTATAAATAATATAAATTCTAGTATTTTTTTAAAATTATGTTCTTTTTCTTCTGTGAATAAAAAGTTAAAGAATAAGATTCTAATTTATTTTACCAATATATCTTTCTACTATTCTTTAATTACTTTGATATATTCTTTATTTCTTATACCAATTACCGAACGATTATTGCTAAGATAGTCATTGATAATAGCTATTGCTTCTTTTGTTATGACTTCACCAGGACATAACAAAGGTATTCCAGGTGGATATGGTATTATAGCTTCACTGGCAATATTTTTATCTGCTTCATTTATTTTTACATATTTATACTCTTTTTTAAAAACCTCATAAGGTTCCAATACTTTTTCAGGAATAAAGGAATAATATTTAGAGTAATTATCTTGTCTTATATCCTTAAGCTGTAAATTTTCAAATGCTTTTAAGAGCTTATTAAAATCATTATCATCATTTATAGGAGATAATAATAAAACCACTCCTGAAGCAAAGCTCATTTCACATTGTATTCCTTGCGTTCTTAAATACTCTAAGAGCTTATGCCCACTATATTCCTTTGATAAAGTTACAATATATCGAGATTTATCAATATCATAATTTTCTGATAAATCCTCTTTTGATATTATATAAACTTTATTTAACAAATTAATTATATTTTTATATTTTTCCGCCTTATTTATAAGTTTTTCATATTCATCATTACCATATTCATCTAAATAGAATCTTGCATAATCCAGTGATGACATAATAAGATATGACGGTGAAGTAGTCATAAAAGTATTTAGATAAAATTCTATATCATTATCGTCTCTATTAGATAAAAGATAAGATCCTTGGGTTAAGGCTGGCAATGTCTTATGAGCACTTAAAACCACATAATCAGGTATACTATAAATAGCTTTAGGTAGATTGTCATTTGCAATAAAATGAGCACCATGGGCACTATCTACTACTATTTTTAATCCTCTTATCTTTAAATCTCTAAGCACTTCTTCAATATCATAAGTTATACCAAAATAACTTGGATAAGTTAAAATAATTCCCTTTAAGTTTTCACATTGCTCTATGGCATCATAAATATTCTTCTTATCTGGTGGTAGAAATATTCCTAACTTTTCATCTATTAGTGGTTCAATATATTTAACTTTTAGTTTCCTTAAAATAAGTCCATTATAAATAGACTTATGGCAATTCCTTTCAACTAATACCTCATCGCCTTCATTAAAGGCTGCAAAAATTGAACAAAGATTACCTCCAGTGCTTCCATTAACCATAAAGTACGCCTTTTTCACACCATATGTCTTAGCTAATAATTTCTGTGCTTCTAATATTATGCCTTCTGGTGCATGAAGGTTATCTAAAGGTTCCACTTCTGTTATATCAAGATAACCCATGGTATCTACAAATTCTTTTCCTATATCGTCTTTTAAAAAGCCCTTTCCACACTTATTGCCAGGCATTGAAAAAATTAAATTTTCTTCCTTTTTATATTTTAATACTTCATCTAAAAGAGGTGTTTTTTTACTCATCTAAGTTCTCCATTCAATGTTTTATCTATGATATTATAATACAAATTATAGCTTTTCCTCACATTCTTTAATAAATTATTTAATTATTTGTAATTATACATATAATTATTGTAAGTAACTAAACTGTTAGACATACAAAACTTACTATATTTCTTATTACCTTGTAATTATTTCTATACACTTATTATGAAACACTTTACTGCTTATAGCTATCAAATCTTCTTTATTTATATTTTTTAAGCCCTTGATTTCATCAAAATATAACTCATAATTACCAAACATAATATCATACATTGCTACTGCATTAGATAATCTTATGCTTTGTTCTTCATTAAATAACCTCTTTAATTTCAAGCTTTTTACAAGTCCATCAATTTCCTTCTTAGATAGATTTTCTAATGTTTCTTCTAAATTTTCAAAAATAATCTCAATGGAATTTATAGCTTCTTGTATTTTTTCTTCTCCAGTACTGAAAGTAATTTTATATAATCCAATACCACTTTCATTACTCACTTTAGTTAACACATCATACACTAAACCTTTTTTAGTTCTTAAACTATCAAATAGAAGGGAGTTAACACCTTCCCCAATATATTGATTTAAAACTTTAAAAATCTTTATTTCTTCATGATTTAAAACACTGATATCATATGTAATTAAAACTTTTGCAGTGTTAATGCCCTCTCTTTTATCTCTATAAATTCCTCCCTTAGCTTTTTCACTTTCTGTTAAAGTTGTTGTAAAACCACTATTATCCCAACTAATGAAATATTTATTAACAATCTCAATTATCTCCTTAAAACTCTTTTGAGATATTATCACTATGGTTGTGTTTTCTGGGAAATAATATTTATTATAAAACTCTTTTACATCCTCAATGCTTATATTTTCTAAAGATTTTTCCATTCCAATAATTGGATATTTTATCCTTCTATCTTTGTAGCTATTAAGAAATAATTTATCTTCACAAAATTGCTCTACTTCCTCATCCCACTCTTTAAGTTCTTCCTTAATAACATCCATCTCTTCTTTAAAGCCATCATTCCCTAAAGTAGTATTAATTAATAAATCTGCATATAACTCTATACCTTTTGCTAAATCCTCACTTAATAATGTACCATAATAAATCACATAAGGATAATTAGTCATGGCATTTTGAAAACCAAAAATTTCACTGAACTCTTTATTTATTTCTACTTCTGATCTATTGCTTGTACCCTTATATATCATGTGTTCTGTTACATGTGCAATCCCAAACTTCCCCTCTGTATCTCTTATTGCACCTGCATCTAGTGCAATAGATATAGATGACAACATGGAATCAGTACTTTTATACACAAGCTTTAAACCATTCTTTAATATATATTCTTGCATAATACCCCCTAAAAATTTAATCGATAAACTGCTACTGCTTTTTAATAAAAAAACGAAGCTATTGCTTCGTTTTTTTATTATTCTGCCTTAAGTGCTATAGCACATTCAATTCTCTTCTTTTGCATTTGACATCCAATATCGTAAGGATTGTTAATATCATTATTGAACGCTATGTTATTAGCTTGGCATCCACCAGAGCAATAGAATCTAGCCCAACAGTTTCTACATTTTGGCTTATTGTATATATGTGCTTTCTTAAAACTCATTCCTAAATCTGCATTATAACTATCATCATAAATGCTTCCTAATTTATATTCTTCCTTACCAACAAATTGGTGACATGGATAAACTTCACCTTGTGGCGTTATTGCAACATATTCAAATCCTGCTCCACAACCTGATATTCTCTTATAAACGCAAGGACCACCATTTAAATCTACTTTAAAGTGGTAGAAGTTAAACTCTTTTCCTTCTGCTTTCTTTTGTACTAGTTCATCATATAATTTATCATAGCTTTCAAATATTTTAGGTAAGTCTTCTTTTCTTAAAGCTAACGGATGTCCATCTTCTAAAACAACTGGCTCGATAGATATTTCTCTAAATCCTTCATCTACCATCATCTTAACATCTTCATAGAAATCAAGATTTTCTCTTGTAAATGTACCTCTTACAGTATGAGCTTTATTCTTATCTCTCTTAGCTACCATTTTCTTTATATTTGGTAATATTTGATCATATGATCCTTTACCATCAAATCTAATTCTTACCTTATCATTCACTTCTTTTCTACCATCTATGGAAAGGATTATGTTTTCTAACTCCTTATCCATATAGTCCATCATCTCATCAGTTAAAAGTGTAGCATTAGTGGTCATGGTAAATCTTATTCTCTTATTCCATTTTGCTTCATTTTCTCTAGCATACGCAATAATTTCTTTGATTGTATCCATCATCATTGTTGGTTCTCCACCAAACAAATCTATTTCAATATTTTTTCTAGGACCACTTCTTTTAACTACATAATCTATTGCTTTTTTTGCTGTTTCTAATGACATCTTACCTTTATGTCCATTATATTCTCCTTCATCGGCAAAGCAATACTTGCATCTTAAATTACAAGCATGGATTATATTTAAACATACTGCTTTTATATAATCTCTATCATCCATTGAAGAATGAGCTATATCTTCATACTGATCTTCTGTGTAAAGAATTCCTTCAGCAACTAATTCTTGTAGTTCTTCATAAGCTTCTTCAACTACATCAGCCCCATATTTAGCTCCAAAATCTGCTACTAACTCCTCTTTTGATCTTAATTTGTTGTCATCTACTAAATCATATACTAGCTCGTCTACTATATGAACTGCTCCAGTATTTACATCTAAAACAAAGCATTTTCCACCTTGTTTAAATTTATGAATTAATGACATTAATACATCCTCCTTATAACAATACAGCTATTATTAAACACTACACTATATATAAATTTTTCTTTAGTAATCTTAATAATTCAACTTTATTAACTTACGCTACAATTTATAGGTATTCTTTCTTTAATTTCTTAAAAGTATAGGCAGTAACTAAGCATTATAGTTACTGCCACTTTTTAACTATGCTTCACATTCTAAATTAGCAACTGTGCAAGAAGTCTTACAAGCTGATTGACATGAGTTTGCACATTCCTTACAGCCTGGTTTGCTTAAGCTATTTTTTATATTTGTCTTGTTTATTGTTTTGATATGTTTCATGTACAAATCCTCCATTTTATATTAATAACAACGGTTATTATAACACATTTTACCGTGGTAATAAAGCTATTACTTTCCATAACATCTTTTTTTTACTATGAATATAAATAAAGTAGCTAAGCTAACAAACTTAAACTACTTAACTACTTTTCTACAATGAACTTTCCTTCTTAATTTCATTTATCATTTCTTCTTCACTTAAAGTCTTATCATCATAAGAATTATATAAATCATCTAATGAAACAGTATAATAAAGTCCTTTTTCTTTTTTATTTTTTTTATTTTTTTCACTGACCTTATTTTTTATCATGGTTCCAGCTGCAACTGAAGCTGCTATTGCTGAAAGTGCTCCTATAAGAATCTTTTTTCCATTTTTTCCTGACATGCTTTCACCTCTCTTATTATAAAAATTATAATAATTTATATTAATTTAATCAATTTATTTTTTCATTGAATTAAATTAATAATTTCTATTTTTTTTCATACTTACATCACCATATCCTAAAAAATTATAACTATTAATTATATTTCCATTATAATTGTATTTTATAACCATATATAACAAAAAAGCTATTGCAACTTTGCAATAGCTTCTAAATTTTTAAGAAAATGGTTGATATACACTTTCATTTAAGTATATGCTATCAACTAAATTTCCTGATGAATCATACTTATCTAAGTAAGTATAGCAATAAAGACTGCTTACAGCCTCTACTCTTGGTTCATAAGTATATCCATTAGTAGCATTTGAATTTGACCATATTTCCACAGTTAGTGACCCACCTGTTGATGAAGTAGTTATTATTAATGGATAATCATAAGTATTAACAAATCTTAAATCAATTAAGTCATCTGCTAATGTTGCATCTAATCCTATTCCTATATATCCTACTGTCATCATATGGTTTTGTCTTTCTGTTGGAAGTATTCCAGCTCTAAGCTCTGCGTTGTATAAAGTAGTAGCTATCTGGCATACTCCTCCTCCCATTCCTGGAACTACTTGTCCACCTACATACGTATTGGAACTTACAAAACCTCTCTCTGCTGTAGTTGGACCGATTCCATCAGTACAAGAGAATTCTTTGCCAGGCATTAATAACGTATTATTAAAATATGCTGCCCCAGTTTGAATGTTATGTCCACTATTTCCAGCTGAAAAATACGTTGTAAAGCTTGAAATTCTAGTATCTATTGTTCTTAATTCACTAGCTTTTATATCTGCTTCACTTTCAACTAATGATCCATTAGCAACTACATCAGCACCACCATTTTTTCCAGTAATTTGAGAAGTTATTGAATCAACTAATGTTTGCTCATCTAATATATATCCGCTTTGTTCTTCTACTACATTAACTACTCCACCTGAAATTGATGCACTTGCATTTACTGGTTCAACTTTTACATCTTCAGCTATCTGTGCAACAAATTCTTTAATTTTTTCTTCATTAACAGTAGTTGTTAAGTCATAAGTTTTTTTCTTAGGTTCATTAATTAAATTTAATTTCCCCTTGAAGCTTTTATTTTTACCATATGACATTATTTCATCTTTAACTTTATCTGTATCAGTAGTTACATCTAACTCAGTATAACTTGAAGAATATTCTTTACCATTCACAGTTACCTTAATTGTTTTATTAGCAATCTCAGCATCTTTTTCTGCTAATATTTTTGATAAATCCGCTTCATTTAATTCACCTACAGGTTCAGAATAAATATACACTTCTGGATATACCTTATTTTCATAACTATCCACAAGCTTTTTATTGCTTATCCACCAATATAATATCCCACCTATAATGACTATAAGAACTATAATACCTATTGTTAACCCTACCTTAAATTTTTTACTTTTTACATTTACATCCTTATGAATATCTTTTTCAGAAATTCTCTGCATAGTATCTTCAGATTCAATCTTTTCTTCATGAGTTTTATTTTCTATTTCTTCTTTAGCAATTGTTTCTTTTACTTCATCTAATTTTTTATTATCATTATTCATATTCATCCCTCCCTTATTTAAACAACTTTTCCCATAAACCATTATACACTATTTATACCTATTCTTATCATTTTTTGTTCGCAAAATTCTCTAATTTTTTTACTGTTTATTTTTTTCTTTATACTGTTATTTATTTTAGTGTATACTATAAATACTATTATTATATTAAGGAGACACCAATGAATAAATCATTTAATGAATTAAATATAAACCAGTCTATTGTTATGGCATTAAAAAAACAAAATATCACAACCCCAACAGGTATTCAAGAAACTTCTATTCCTTTTGCTTTAGAAAATAAAGATATTATTGCTGAAGCACATACTGGAACTGGCAAAACCCTTGCATTCCTTATTCCTATATTTGAAAAAATAAACTTAGAAAAACGTGAAATGCAAGCTATTATTTTAGCTCCTACTCACGAATTAGTAGTTCAAATTGAATCACAAATAAAACTTCTAGCTACTAATTCTCATATGGATATTAAATCTTTATCAATAATGGGCGAATCTAATATTGAAAAGCAAATAAAGAAACTAAAAGAAATTAAACCTCACATAATTATTGGTTCTCCTGGAAGAATCCTTGACTTAATCAAGAAAAGAAAAATTACTGCTCACACTATTAAAACAATCGTACTAGATGAAGCAGATAATTTATTATCTAAAAATAAACCTACAATAATAAAAGATATTATAAAGTCAACTATGAAGGACCGTCAGCTAATGTTCTTCTCTGCAAGCATTAATAAAGAAACTTTAAACCTTGCTAAAACATTAGTAAAAGAAGTTGAAATCATTAAGATTGAAAATAAATCTGAAATAAATCCAAGAATTGAACACATCTGTATCTTAGGTAGCCTAAGAGATAGATTTGAAAATTTAAGAAAACTACTTGCTGCTGAGCAACCTAAAAGAGCTATTGTATTTGTTAATAACAATACTGAGCTTAGACAAATTAATGAAAAACTACAATACCATAAAGTTAAATCTACAGCTATTTATGGAAATGCTTCTAAAGAAGAACGTCAAAGAGCTTTAGACTCCTTTAGAAGAGGTAAATGTAATGTTCTTGTTTCTTCTGACTTATCTGCTAGAGGTCTAGATATTCCTGAAGTAAGCCATATAATCAGCTTAGATTTCCCTGTAAATCCTAATGAATACTTACATAGAGCTGGAAGAACAGCTAGAGGAAATAATTCTGGAGTTTCTCTGTGCTTAATAACTAATAAAGATATTGAAATACTTCAATCTTATGAAAAAGCCTTTGGCATTGAGTTTACCGTAAAAAAATTATACGGTGGAAAACTTATGGACATGGAGCAACAATAAAAAAAGCAGCTTTATAGAGCTGCCTTTTTTATAGGATTATTTTCTTTTTGCATTTACTTATTATTTTATCAATTATAGGATCAAATAAATCTAAAATATCTTCATTTTGTTCTGCAATGCTATAATTTACAATTGATTTATGCATAGGAAGCTCTCCTAATAAATCTACATTCATATCCTTTAAGAATTTTTCTGTGTTTTCACCATCAAACATTCTAATTTTCTTATTACAGTCAGGACATTGTATATAACTCATATTTTCAATAACACCAAGTACTTCTATGTTCATTTTTCTAGCCATATTAATTGACTTTGATACTATCATAGATATCATATCTTGAGGTATAGATACCATTACAACACCTTTTATAGGAATTGATTGCATTACTGTTAGTGGTACATCACCAGTTCCAGGTGGCATATCTATTATTAAGTAATCTAGCTCTCCCCAGTATACTCCTGTCCAGAACTGATTAACTATTCCTGTAATAGCTGGTCCTCTCCAAATCACAGCTTCATCTTCTTTTTCAACCACTAGATTTAAAGACATTACTTTAATTCCTTCAGCAGTTTCTACTGGATAAATAAGTTGTTCAGTTCCCCTAGCTCTTTCATTTTCTATATGAAATAACCTTGGTATACTAGGTCCTGTTATATCAGCATCTAAAACCCCAACTTGATATCCTCTAGCTGCTAATTCTTTTGCTATCATAACTGACATTGTTGATTTACCAACTCCGCCTTTACCGCTCATTACTCCAATTATATTTTTAATTTTATTTTGTGGATTATTTACTATTCCGCAACTTTGTTCATCTTTACCACATGTTCCTTTACTTGGACAACTATTACAGCTTCCCATAGTAATCACCTCTTATCTATTGAATTCAATATAAACTATATTTTATTCTTCTTACATATGGTTGTCAAACTATATATATCCTATTAAATACACATCTAAAAAAATAACCTTTTCTTATTTTAATCATATATTATTTTATACTGCTTCATAGGAGAATTTGATTTTGAAGGATAAAAAAAACACTACAAATTCTAATGAAACTTCTGATTCTAATGAAACTTCTGAAAACAATAATAATTTTGAACAATTAATAAAGCAACAAGATATTGATTTAGCAAACTTAGAAAAAATAGGTCTGTTTTTTTTGCTTTATGGCTATTCTATTTTTGTAGTTGATGCAAATTTAGATATATTAGAAGCTTTAGATAGGAATAATACTGGCTATATCCCAGATAGTGTAACCTTATATGGGCAGGAACTTGTTCTTACAGGTTATATACTATTATTTATAGTAGCTTCAAAAAGAGTTGCCGAGAAAGCTTTTAGATCAAAGTGAACATCTTCTTTAAATGGATTTCTCTTATATTTAAATATTTTATAGAAATGATATATAAATACAATTATATTTGAAAGAAGTGAAATAATACTCACTATTAAAAGTGCTTTAGCATTATGTGATGATTACACGGCAAAAATTGATGTATCCACAAAGCTAGGGAATGTCATTGTAAACATCATCCAAGCTGCTAAAGTATAAGCCCTATTTTGTATCCAAACTCCTTTTTTAATAAATATTAATGGAAGTGTACATGAAATTAGTAAGGCTGCTCCTGCATAAAATGAATGATCTGACACACAATTATATACATATACAAAATTCCATAAATCATATGCTATAATCCAAAACCATAGCTGATCTGGCCATATCATATCTCTACTTCTATCCTTACTTACAAATATTCCTACCCATCCTGATATAGTAAGAATATTTAATATTCCTGCAATACCATTAATTATATTCCAAGGTCCACCAAGCATCCATACTCCATCAACAATTCCTTCAGCATATCCATAACACTGAAAATCTCTTACTACTGCTTCTAATATATTAACTGCTAAAATTATTGCTGGAAGCATCAGAATATACTTATTATCCTTCCAAGATTTAAAATACCTAATTCCCATAAAAATAAGACATCCAGCTAATGCAGAATATACCTTTACCCAATGAAACCATGTTCCTGTACTAGATCCTTCCCCTGCAGTATGAGGCCATACAAATACTGTTAGTACTATTGGCATAACTACACATAATATCACTGAAAATACTTTACTTTTTCTAGCAAACTCATTGATTAATATTAATGCGCCTAAAACAACAAACCAGGCTACCAAAGAGTACCATGTAATATTATTAAATAAAAGCATATTTTATCCCTTTTTTCTACTTTTTTCTATTACATTTTACTTAATTTATACATATTTTTCAAGTTAATTTTTCTTATTTATAAAATAAAAAAAACATTAAGATGAAAAAATCATCTTAATGTTTTTTTAACACTACCTTATTCTTGCTATTATCTATTACTTTTTTTAGCAAAGTATGGCAAAATAAGCCCTAGTAAGATCAGTACTATTGGTGTAGCAATATTTAACATTAATTGGAATACATCTTCTGAATATATTCCACCAATGCATGCTATAGCAGTAAATACAAAGCACCATACACCTATTAGTATTCCTAATGCTTTATTCTTTACGAAATAGTATTCTCTACCAAATTTTTCTCCAGTTTTCTTTAAAGCTATGTAAGCTACAAATACCCATAAGTATCTTAATGGCATACATACTGCATTTAATTTTACAAGCCATTTCACTAATTCATCAACGCTACCAATACCAAATTCTGGAACCACAATTAAAAGTGACACTATTACTAAAATAAGTTTATGTCCATTTACATAAGCCCCATTTTTATTTTTCTTAAATAGCACCTCTGGAATATATCTTTTATCCCCGCTATCAAGAAGCATACGTAAAGGTGCATCAATAGAAATTATTAGCACTGCAAATTGGCCTATCATATTAGTTACTGCATAAGCAATCACAAATAAGTTTCCTACATGATAGTAGTCCCCTAATTCTTGGAAAGCATAATATGCACCATTAGTCATTAAATCATTTGGAATATTATTTGAATCAAACATCATTCCAAGTGATATTGTTCCAAGTATAGCCGTTACTGCAACCATTACTGCTAAAGCAATCATACCTTTTGAGAATCCTCTTGCTGGATCCTTCATTTCATTTACATATGGAGATATTTTTTCACATCCTCCAACAGCAAATACTAAAATTGAAATATTAGTAAAGAAGCTTATATCAAATTTAGGTATAAACGTCTTAAGTGACCAATCTATTGTATTTAACTGTGCATCTGTAAGTGCTGGAGCTGCTATCATCAATAAAATAAATAATATTGACATGATAAACATAGAAGTTCCTGCTAAAGTTGATAGTTTTTTTAATATACTTATTCCTTTAGAGGCTAGGTAAATTGCTAAAAGGAAGATGGCTAAACATGCCAATTGCATAAGCCTTGTATCCATATCACTAATTCTCTTATCTTGGAATATTGCCCAACTGGTAGCTATCATAAAACTGTTAGGCTTTTGTGATAAATAAGGCATATGTACAACCCAGTATGTCCACCCTGCATAGTATGCAAGCTTTGCTCCTACTGTCTCATTAATCCAAGAGCTGACACCTCCACCACAATCTTTAAAGGCAGATCCTAATTCTCCTACCATTAACGCATATGGTATGAAATATAGGGCAAATATTATTAGCCAAGCCACTATAGCCTGCAATCCATTGTACTCAGAGAATCCATTTATTACATTACCAAATCCCCAAACTCCTGAAAAGGCCATAAATGCTAGACTATACCACATAATTTTTTTACTACTAGTATTATCTAACATTTTTCTTCTCCTTATACTATTTTTTATTATAATAAGATAATATTACAAATTTTCCTTCTTGTACATAATAAATATTTATTTTTTCATTTAAATTAGATTTTAATTTCATATAAAAAGCACGTTTAAAGTTAAACATGCCATACTGATTTTATAAAAACCATTCTATTTCAATTTCTTGATCATCATTATATTCATTACATTCTATTGTCTTACTTTCTAATTCTCTTTGATTTCTCCATTTTAGAAATTCATAATAATCTAAAACTTCTTTTAATATTTTATCATCCTCTTCTTTAGCTAAAACATTTATTACTTCTTTTGTTAATTCACTCATTTGTCTTCCTCCCTCATTAGATATTAATTATATCTAATAATTTTTAAGTTTTTACATAAAATATTTATATTAATTAATATAAGGAGTAAATTTTATGAAAAAATTATTAATTACATTTTTAATTGGAGTAACTTGTACAACTACATTCTTTCCACCTTTACATATTGCTGCCTTATGTAAAGACATTCCTACTAACTCTGCTCCTGCAGTGAAAGATTCTTATAAAGATAGAGCTTCTGTTCACATTGAAGATTTAAAAGGTGAGTTTTCTGCACGTCCCTCATCTGGTATTAATGATGTAGATTTTCTTAACTCAGAAATATCAGTACTTAGAACAGCCATATACATTTCAGCTTTGATTCAAAGTTACATAACTGATGAACAGCTTATTGATCTTGCTGAAGAAATAGTTCAAGAAAATAGCGGAGTTATTCGCGAGAGCAGAATTCTAATAGATAAACTTTCTACTTCTAAAAAATCAGATGCTGCTGCCAGTGAAAAATATACAAAAGCATCAAAAGAAATCACTGATACACTATTTAATAATTTAAACAAAATAAATCCTGATGAAAGCGATTCTTTAACTTATATAAATCAAATTCAATATCTTATTGAAGCTTCAAAATCTCTAGCCAAATTAATAAATGAGTCTACTAAAGATAATATTATCAAAGAAATGTCTCAAGATATAATTAACAATGCAGATAGCAATCTTGAAACAATTACAGAAATAAAGCCAGCTATTAAATAAGATAATTTAAAAAGGAGCTATATAATCCTCCATATAGTTCCTTTTTAAAATCATAATTCACAATTCATAATTCATCATTACCCTTTAACTGCTCCTGCTGCTACTCCTTCAATAATATATTTCTGACAAGTTAAATAGAATATTATTATAGGTATAATTGCTAATACTAATACGGCCATCATTGCACCCATATCAATTGCGCCATAACCGCCTCTTAAATATTGTACTGCCATTGGAATTGTTTTATAATCACTCTTTAATACTAAAGATGGTAGCAAATAATCATTCCATATCCACATTACATTTAATATTGCTACAGTAATACAAATTGGCTTTAATAATGGAAGCACTATTAAAAAAAATGTCTTTATAGGATTGCAACCATCTATCAAGGCTGCCTCTTCAATATCAATGGGAATTGACTTTACAAAGCCAGAAAACATAAATATTGAAAGTCCTGCTCCAAACCCAAGATAAAGTACTATAAGACCTATAGGATTATCTAAACTAAGCATATTAGCCACCTTACTCATAGTAAACATGACCATTTGGAATGGAACAATCATAGAAAATACAAAGATAAAATATAATACTGTACTTACTTTATTTTTAGCTCTAGTGATATACCAACCTGTCATAGAAGTAAACAATACAATTACAATTGTTGAAAAAAATGTTATGAATATTGACCAACCAAAGGCACTTAAAAAACCTGTCTTTGACAATCCATCAATATAATTTTGTACCCCTACAAATGTCTCAGCTGTAGGTAATTTAAAAGGAGCATCACTAATATAAAGCTTACCTTTAAAAGAATTAAATAATATTATAAATATAGGAGCAAGAAATATAACTGCCAGTATTACTAATAATATATAAATAACTATATTACTTTTTTTGCCTTTCATTAACTTTCAACCTCCTTCTTCCTAGTAATATTTAATTGAATAATCATTATTATAGCAACTATAATAAAAAATATTACTGCTTTTGCCTGTCCTACTCCTTCCCAGCCATTCCTACTATAGAATGTTTTATAAATATCCAAAGCTAACATTGATGTTGCTCCAGATGGTGCACCATCTGTTAAAGCCAAGTTCTGATCAAATAACTTAAAAGCATTAGATATAGTTAAAAAAAGACATATTGTAACAGAAGGCATAACTAATGGAATTGTAACATTTCTTAAAATTTGTGATTTTGAAGCACCATCAATCTTAGCTGCTTCAATTAAATCATTAGGTATATTTTGAATTCCAGCAATATAAATTATCATCATATATCCTATAAGCTGCCAATTCATCATTATAACTAAACCCCAAAACCCATAGCTAGCACTATATGTTAAATTCACATTAAAGTGACTTAATACACCATTAATTATTATTTGCCATATATACCCTAAAACAATTCCTCCAATTAAATTGGGCATAAAGAAAATAGTTCTAAATACATTAGTGCCTTTTAATTTCCTAGTTAATAAATAAGCAAAGGTAAATGCCAATATATTTACTGTTATAGTTGAAACAACAGCAAACTTAACTGTAAAAAATAGTGCATTAATAAATTCATCATTTGAAAAAACCTTTATATAATTACTTAATCCTACAAACTGTGCATCAGCTACTGTTGTAAACTTAGTAAAAGATAAGTAAATGCCCATTATAAAAGGTACTAGAAAAGATATACAAAAAGCTACAAAAGTAGGCAATACAAAAAAAGCAAAATACTTCTTTAAAATCTTCTGCACAAGAATCCCTCCTTAATTAATCGATAATTGATAATTAAGGATGAAACTCCTTAATGACTTTCCTCCTCAATTATCAATTCTCTATTTTTAATTATCAATTAACTACTGTGCTTTTTCTAACTTCCAATCATCTTTTACTGTTTTAACTACATAATTCCAATCTTGAGTCCCTTGAACATACTCAAGTAATGCATCATTAAATGTCTCTTTAAATTTTTCACTTGGGAATGCTTGGAATATCCAATTTACATTTTTAATATTATCTTTCTCCATCCATTCCATAACTTGCTTTGACAATGGATCTAATGGTCTCTCCTCTTCAGTAAAAGTATCAAATGGTGCTATAAATCCTAAATCACCAACAACATAAGATTTTCCTGTATCACTGGTAAATAGCCAGTTTATAAAATCTATTGAAGCTTGTTGTTCAGCTTCTGAAGCTTTACTATTAACTGCGAAATAGTTCTCTGTACCTATACATATACCTTGACTTTCTTCTCCCTCTATACCTGTATATATTGGCAAGAATTTTATATCATCTTGTTTAACAACATTACCATCAACATCTTTGATTTGTGCCCATGCCCAATTTCCATTTTGAACCATTGCACATTTACCTAAAGCAAATTCAGACATTGAATCATCAACACTCTTATTTCCTAAAAGTCCTTTTTCAGTACAAGAATTATCTAAGTATAAATCAAAAATATTTTTATATTTATCATTATATTTAAATTCTACTGTATCTGATGCAAGACCAGTATCTATAATTTGTGTATCATCTTCACTTTCATCTTTAAACTCATAATAAAATGGTAGATTTGCTAAATGAGTATCCCAACGCCATCTATTTCCTGAAGACATAGATGTTGAAGAAAATACACCATCTATACCAAGTTCATCTTTATTAGCCTGCATATCTTCAACAACTTCTTTTAATATATCAAAATTATTAATATCATCTACAGATGTAATATTCGTCTTTTTATTGGCAAGAGTTATATATTTGTCCATTATTTCCTGATTATAAATTATTCCATATCCCTCAACTGCATAAGGTATACCATAAACTCCATCTCCATCAGTTACTGCTAGAGATTTATCAGATAAATGACTATAAAGATCAGTATCTTTTAAATTTGCACAATAATCTTTCCAGTTATTATATCCTACTGGCCCATTTATTTGAAATATTGTAGGTGCTTCACTCTTGGCCATTTCTGACTTCAAAGTTTGCTCATAGTCTCCACTTGCAGCTGTTTCTACTTTAACTTTTACTCCAGTCTCTTTTTCATAGTCTTCAGCTACACTCTTATAAACATCAGCAATTTCTGGTTTAAAATTCAAAAAATAAATCTGTGCTGAATCTCCTCCATTTCCTTCTTCACTGCTTCCTCCACATCCAACTAAAGAACTGGCAACCATAGACATAACAACTCCAGCTGCTACTAATTTTTTATTAACCATAAAACATCCCCTCCATATTTTATATTTAAAATTTATTCCATATGGAATAAATCTTACTTGCAAACCTCTAGTACCGATTTCATTTATTGAGTCATAATAATTATTTAATCTCTTTATACAATATATAACTTTATGTAAAAAAATATTAATACTAAAAATAATTTATTTTATTTTTATCAGTTTGTTGAAAAAAAGAGGATGTCGCATTAAGAATAAATAATACAATATATTGTGTTTATTTTTAATTATTAAAACAATATATTATATATAAAATTTTTAGTGCAACATCCTCCTTTTTTCTTTTATATAGAATTATCTTTACTGATTATTAATGCTCCATATGGCTCTATAGATATATTTCCATCTATGCTAATTTCTTTTCCACTTAATAAATCTATTGCCTTATGAAAACTAAAATTGTAATTAATATCTACATTTTTATCATCTAAATTTAGTGCAACATATATTTCCTGCTCTTTAAACTTTCTTAAAAAGACAAATTGTTCATTTCTTATAATGATGGGAGTATATGTTCCATGCCTTATAGCCTGGCTTTTACTTCTTATCTCACCTAAATCACATATTAATTTAAAAAGTTTCTTATTTCCATCTTTTAAAGTATCTATATTTAACTCTGGTCTTAATGGTAAATCAGTATTCTTTCCCTTTATAGCCTTTATGCCATATTCACTACCATAATATATACTAGGAATTCCCGGCATAGTATAAAGCAATGTGTAAATATTATATATATGCTCTGGATTTTTTATTACACTAGCAAGTCTATTTACATCATGATTATCTACAAAGTTATATAAACATAACTTTTCATAGATTCCGCCTTTTTCAAACTGCCTTCTAAATGAATGAGCTATTTCAAAATAATTTCTATCATTATGACTGGAATATAACCCCTTATAACACTCATAATTAGTAGTTGTATGAAGCATTTCATCATTAGCCCATCTTGAATAATCTCCATGAATAACTTCTCCCATAAGCCACAAGTCTTCCTTTTTATAATTTATATGATTTCTTAATTTTTTAAAAAAACTAAAATCAATACTATCTGCTGCATCTATTCTCACTCCATCTATTTTAAATTCATCGACCCAAAAATCTAGTGCCTTAAAAAGATATTCACACACTTCTTCATTCCATACATTAAGTTTCACTAAATCAAAACATCTATTCCATGGCTCATAATAAAAACCATCGTTCTCTGGAGTGTTGCCATTAAAATTTAAATTAACAAACCAACTACAATATCTAGACTTGTCTCTATTTTCTTGCAAATCTTTAAAGGCAAAAAAATCTCTTCCTACATGATTAAAAACTCCATCAATAACAATCTTTATATCATTATCATGTAGCTTATCACATAATTCTTTAAAATCTTCATTTGTCCCTAATCTCTTATCTATTTTAAAATAATCTATTGTATCATATCCATGATACGTAGATTCAAATACTGGTCCTAGATATACTGCATTTACCTTCATTTCTTTTAAATGTGGTATAAATTGTATAACTTTCTTTAGTCTATTTTTCTCTTGATATTCTTTACCTGGTTCTAATACTCCACAAAATCCTAATAAAAATAATTCATAAAAAATACATTCACCTATCCATGAAACCATTTTTTATCTACTCCTATTTAATTATTACTATAAATATTTATATGTTTATATATAATCTATATATTACTTTTATCTATATAATGACAAAAGGATTAAGCTTATTTATATACTTAATCCTTTTTAATAAATATTTTTTATATTATAAATAATTAACTTAAAACTCTTCTAGCTCTGCTTACATAACTCCAAGGAACATTTCTTATTTTAACAAAGTCTCCTGTATTTGAAGATTCTATCCATTGATTATCACCTATATACATACCAACATGTCCAAGATCAGCACTAAACAATAAATCTCCTGGCTGAACACCGCTTAATTGTATTTCAATACCAGCATTTATTTGAGAATAAGTAGTTCTACCAATATTTATTCCAGCTTGAGCAAATCCCCATTGCATTAATCCAGAGCAATCAAATGCACGATACCCTTGATTCACATATCCTTCAGCATGAATATACTCACCATATGCTGCATCTTCAGGAAATCTAACCTTCAATTCATTTAGTGAATTAGTGGTAAGATATTCTCCTGATCCACCCCATACATATGGTGCACCTACTTGCTCCTTCATAGCATTTAAAACTATATTATATGCTTCTGAATTTGAAATATTTTCTGAACCTGTAGTATTTCCTTCTGATGAATCTTCATTTAAAGTGCCACCTATTCCAACTTTTATGTAATCTGAATGTACATATCCTGTTGAATTTCTATAATTGATCTCATACCAATTTCCCTCTTCTCCAACAATTTCTACTGCTTCACTATTTACTAGATATCCTAAAACAATAGCACTAGAAGATGGACTTTGACGCACTCTTAAATTTGATCCTTCAACATTAACAACATATCCACTTCTTATTGAAGCATTATTATCTGATTCTGTTTCTGATGAATACTTATTTAATGTAATATACTCTTTACTCACATAAGCAATGGAATTATTATATAATATCTTATACCAATTTCCTTCTTCTCCTATTATATTAACTGCATCTCCTTCATATATATTACCTAAAATAGTTGATGAAATTGATGCTCCTTCACGTATTCTAAGAGCTATATTGCCTAAATCATAAGCATATCCTACAGCTGTTATTGAAGAACTTCCTGAATCATTTTTTGAATTTCCGCCATTACTTGTACTTCCTATAGAAACATAATCTGCACTTACATAGCCATATCCCCCATTATATTGGATCTTATACCAGCTACCTTCAACAGCCACAATAGATACTGTAGAGTTATCTAACACATATCCTATAATTGATGAATCTAAAGAAGCTCCACTTCTTACTCTTAAATTAGGAGCTGCATCATATACAGTTCCTGTATATATAACATCATATGTGGTAGATGATGAACCTGCTGATATTTCATCAACATAATCTTCAAATACATATCCTACTATATCATTATATTGTATTTGATACCATTGATCACTTTTTGATATAATATTAAATCTTGTTCCTTCAATCATAGTTCCTAAAACTTCTGAAGATGTTGATGCTGCTGCTCTAATCCTTAAATATGTTGAGTCAACATTTACAACTTGTCCCTTATTTGATGATCTGCTATTAATATTTTGCTCATGACCATCATTTGATAAATCATCAGTAAGTTCTACCGCATGAGCTTTTACTGAATTTAAAGCTAATATTCCACCAATTACTCCTGATATTGCTATAATTTTTTTAATTTTTCTTTTCTTCATACTAATATTTTCCACCCCACTTATTTAACATTTAATTCTCGTAAAATTTTAACTTTTCTTTAAAGTATTTATTTTACCATGTTTTTACCGTTTTTTCTATGGAATTTTTTATATTATTTTACATTTATGTATGTTTTTTTATTTGTTAAGTGTATATTAAAATATTTTTCAACAATATAATCTTAAACCTTTTATAAAGCATAACAAAAAAAGGCTTTTATATAAGATATTTGCTATTTTATACAAAAACCTTTATTTATAATTATACTTCATAGATTAATTTTTATAATTAATCTCTACCTTGGTGGTCTTCCTCCCCCTTGCATGCCACCCATGCCACCTGGTGCTCTCATTCCGCCTGAAACTCCTTCTGTTGCTCCTGTGCTTGAAACTGTCATTACCGAACTAGAAAGAGTAAAATTTGTAAGCTCTGTTCCACTTGTTGCAATTCCATCAGTATATAGTCCATTACTTTCACTACCAGAATTATTTCCTCCATAATATACAGAATAACTTGAGCCTATAACCAATTCTGGCGTAGAAATTATCACTGATTGACAGGTCTTGCTTGGCATAATAGAATCTATTCCATCACCAGCTGCATTAATCCCATCATCACTAGCCACTAAATTAATATTTCCATCATTTACAGTAATATGTGCTGCTTCTAACCCTTCATAACTATCTGTAATATTTATATCACCACCATTTATTTCCAAAACATTATCAGCATGAATTCCATCATCGCCTGATTTTATATGAAATATTCCAGTATTTATCATTACAGTATCATTAGTATGAATACTATCATCAGCTGAATCTATATTTATATTTCCACCATCAACTGTTAAAGCAGTACCTGCTTTAAGTGCTTTGGCACTTCCTGTCTCACTGCTAGATGAACTACTTGTATTTGAAGGATTTGCCCATGGGCCCATTTGGAAACTTTCAGCATGAGTAGCTGCATTACTGCTTCCCCCTCCTGAAACTATATTAATATCTCCATCAGAAATTGTCAGCGTTGTTTCTGCTTGAATTCCATCTCCGCCAGAAGTTATATTTAAACTTCCACCTTCAATTATTATATATCCTTTGGTTGTATCTTCTGTATTATCAGACTTAACACCATCTCCTGTGGAATTTACAGTTATCTCTCCACCTTTTATAGTAATAGAATCCTTACCTTTTAATCCATTGTTTACTGCTGTTACATTTACTGTTCCTGCCGTAATCTTTAAATCATCCTTACTGGCAATACCATTATTGTAGTTTCCAACAACATTAAGTGTTCCATTTCCATTAATAGTTAAATCATCTTTACTAAATATACATGCACTTGGTTCATCTGTTACTGTTCCATCATCATTTAGCTCTTCATATAGATACTCACTTCCATCACTAAGATAATTTTCACTATTATCTGCTAAAGTTATAATAGTATTCTTGGCACTTTTAACATATATAGGTGCACTATTACTACAAGAAATATCTACTCCATTGAAAACTATATAGACATTGATCTCATCAGCTGAATCAACTATTATTTGACCATCTTCTAAGGTACCGCTTACTTCATATGTACCACCTGAATTAATGGTAATTGTCTTATCTACTACCTCAACACCATCCCCCTCTGCACTTATACTATTATTACTTAAAGTTATTTTAGCTTTTACATCTGCACTAGCTGATTCATCGCTACTATCACTGACTGATACATTGGTATTGCTTGAAGCAGCAGATTTGGAAGATTCATTAGTATTATTGGAACACCCCATAGCTGTTACTGCAATAGCAGATACTATTAACATTGATAAAAATTTCTTTTTCATATATATCCTCCTAATAAAGATTATTATCTTACTTTAATCTTTTTATTGTTAAATACTTTTTAAATTTGTTTACTTTTCTTTAATTAATGCCATTATATATTATTTTTTTCTAAAAAAAGTAAAATTTACATTAACTTTAGATTGATTTCATACTAACTTTTAAAAGACCATTTATGATACAAATATGGATTTAATTTCAGCAATATCCAAATAAAAATTTAATAAGGAGGTCCTACAAAATGGCCATTAAGTCATTTAAAAGATATGAAAAAAAGTATCTTTTAACTGGTGAGCAATATGAAAAGCTTATTCCAAGATTACTTGAATATATGAAAATGGATGATCACTGTGTTAATAACAGTTACAGTATTTACAATATATATTATGATACTGATGATAATTCAGTAATTAGACATTCTATTTCCAAACCATACTATAAAGAAAAACTTAGATTAAGAAGCTACAAGATTCCTCAGTCTCCTTCTGACAAAGTATTTCTTGAATTGAAGAAAAAAATAAATAAAATTGTTAATAAACGAAGGGCCATAATTACTTTAGAAGAAGCTTATAACTTTCTTGAATTTGGTGAAAGACCAAAATGCACTGATTTTATTACAGAACAAGTTATAAACGAAATTGAATATTACTTAAGTCATACAAAGGTAAATCCTACTATCTATATTGGATACAATAGAATTGCCTTCTTTGGCAAAGAAGATAAGGACTTTAGACTTACCATAGATTCAAAAATCATTACCCGCCGTGAAGATTTATTTTTAGAAAGCGGCTGTCATGGAACAGATATATTGAAACCTAATGGATATGCAGTAATTTTCACTATTATCCTTTGTGCAGTAATGATAATTTTAGATAGCCTTAATTTTGCTATGCCTAAATCTAAGGCAATGGTACTAAAAATAACAGTACCTGAAGACTTAAACTTTGAAGGTGTATTTGATGAAATATTAAATACAAATACTACATCATGGAATATGGTAAAAGTTAGAACTAGAGATTTTGGTGCTTTATATGAATTAAATTACTCTATTCATCTTAAAAATGATGTTAATCAAAAAAAATTCATCGATTCATTAAGGGTAAGAAATGGTAACTTAAATATCTCTCTTACATCTTGCGGATCAGAAGATAAAATATTTAACTAAATTCAAAAGGAGCTGATAAACACTATCAGCTCCTTTTTAGCAATATACAATATGCTAATTCTTATTATTAATCTTTATATTTTGATAAAGTTCCACATGCACCATTTAGTGAAGTTATTGCTTGTTGAATAACAGCTTTATTTTCTGCCTTTTCTGCATTGCCTAAAGCTTGTTGTAATGAACTAACTGCTGACTGCACTGATGTCATGCTTTGATCAACATATTGTTTTGCTTTTCCAGGCAATCTCATCATCTCCTTATTACTTTTCTTGATATTATATTGCCCTGCTCTTAAAAAATTATACATACTATTTATACTATATAAATTTTCTTAACTCCTTAACTCCCTAACTCCCTAACTCCCTAACTCCTTAACTTCTTAACTCCTTAACTTTCCCTACTCGCTATATCTTATCCTATCTACTAAAGAATCCTTCTTAAAATTATTTGTAACCATATAAGTAATTAATATTTGTACTAAAGTAATTGCCACTATCATAATAATTGTTTGTGTTAAAGGATAATCATATATTGCATATGATGCTCCTGTATTTCTAAAAATAATTACAGCAATATATCCTAAAATATTTCCTAAAGTTAAAGTAATTAAAAGAGTTCCCACAGTATAAAATAAGCCTTCAATTTGTAGCATTTTTACCAGTTGCTTGTCTGAAAGTCCAATGGCTTGTAATATACCAAGCTCTCTTTTTCTTGTTATTATACTTGTTATCATTGTATTTATTAAGTTCATCAAACCTATAACACCTATGATAATTACAAGAGAATATATAAGTACACTGGTTATAGCCATACTCTTTTTATAAGTTTCTATAGAATCTTCCAAAGTCCCATAGCTCAGATATTCATCATTATCTGTGATGTTTTTAATTTCTTCTTCCACAGACTTTAACATATCCTTTTTAACTTCTAAGCCTACTCTTATGGTGGTATCTGTTTTTATTAAAGAATCCATCACACTTTCAGGAATCCTAATGGACGCTCCCCCTATATCAACTAAAGCTAATACAGTAAATTCCTTCTTATAAGAATCTTTTCCATCATAAATAGTAATTACTTGCGTACTACCTACCTTTATCCCAAATTCTTTTGCATATGATGGATGAGTATATACTAATCCTTCTCCACTTTCTAGCGCTTCTTTATTTATTTCTCCCTCAACTAAATGCTCTGATAATTCATCATAAAACTCTTTATCAAATCCTTGTATATCTTCTAAATTCTTTTCTCCAGCACCAATATCAATACTTGCCCAAGCTGACTTTTCCATATTTATTTTTTTAACACCTGGAATATTTTCTAGTCTCTCACACATTTCTTTTCCTAATGGATTATTGGCTTGAATATCATATAAATTATTACTGCCATCTTCATTCCAATCATAATTATCTAAGTATACCGTTATATCTCCTAATGAATGATCTTTTGCCATATTTTCTGGATTCATACAATTCATTATTGTTGATGCTACTATAAATAATATCCCACTTAAGGAAAGAGATAATAGTGTTATTACTGTCCTTTTCTTATTTCTTGATAAATTTGCAAAAGTTATTTTCTTTAAATTTATCTCTTCATATCCTTTTCTTTTTTTCTGCTTGCTGTCATTACCATCATATCTCATAGCCTCCACCGGTGAAATATTGCATGCCATCTTCATAGGTTTTAAAAGAGATAATAATACTGAAATTACTGTTATTACTGCAACACCTATAGCAATAAAAATATTCATTCCACCTACGCCATACCTATCCATTTTTAAAGCTTTTAAGATGACTACCTGGCCAATTAAATAACCAATAGCAATTCCTAGTGGTATAGAAATACAGCTTAAAATAAATCCTTCTCTTAAAATTATCTTTCTTATCTGTCGTTTAGTTGCCCCAACAGCTCTTAGTTTTCCATATTCATGTACTTTATTAATTACTGAAACATAAAAAATACTATAAATAACTAGCATACTTGATAAAATAATTATTAAAGCAACTATAATTCCTCCTGCTATAACCTGGGGATCTGGATTAGATGCATTTATATAATCTGTATTTATTCTTACATCATATTCTTCTATGCCCATATTCTTAGCAATGGAAAGTATGCTTTCCTTCACCTCATCAGCTGTTAACTTTTTAGGTTTAACAATATTTATATAAACATTATATTTAGTATTTTCATCTACTTCTTCACTTACAAAATATGATTTTGATATAATTGCCGAATAACTTTTTTGTGCCTTACTAATATCAGATGTTTGCAAAATACCACTTAAAATAAACTCTTTTTCTTTTATTTCTCCAGTACTTAAGGATTCATATGATAACTTTATTTTATCGCCAATTTTTGCACCATTATTTAATAAATTTAAGTATCCACTTTCAATGGCTATTTCATTTTCTTTTTCTGGCATGTTTCCATCTTCAAACTTTATATTGGCCATATTCTTTATTGTATTATCAGCATAAATTAATCCTAAATTGCTATCTTCATATTGTGATGTGCCAATAGCCTTATATATTCCATATTGATCAATACTGGCATTATTTTTTATAATATCGAGTTTATCTTTATTTACTCTTTTATAAATTCCCTCAAAGGAACCTGAATACTCAATAGTTGCAGCCTTATTGGTTTTAAGCCAATTGTTACAAATAATTCCTACAGAAGTTAAAAGCGTAGTTGTGAGCATTATTGTTATACATATCAATACACTTTTAGCTTTGCTACTTTTTAAATTTCCCTTAACAAGATTAGTTAATGTTTTCATTTATTCCACCACCTTGCCATCTTCAATGCAAATTATTCTATCTGCCATTTGGGCAATGCCTTCATCATGAGTTATCATCACTATAGTTTGATTATACTTTTTAGCTGTAAGCTTTAGTAAAGTTAATACTTCTTCTTCTGTCTTAGAATCTAAATTACCTGTAGGTTCATCTGCTAATATTATTGATGGCTTTGATGCTAACGCCCTGGCTATGGCTACCCTTTGTTGCTGTCCTCCTGATAAAGTATTTGGCATATTATGCTTCTTCTCCTTCAATCCTAATGTATCTAAAATATCATTGACAAAATCTTTATCTACCCTTCTTGAATCTAGCCCTATAGGAAGCACTATATTTTCCCATACGTTAATTGAAGGTATTAAATTATAATATTGAAAAATGAACCCTATCTTTCTCCTTCTAAATATAGCTAATTCTTCCTCTTTCATAGTTGATATATACTTATTATCTATAATAACCTCTCCTGATGTTGGTTTATCTAGCGCTCCTAGCATATGTAGAAGTGTACTTTTACCTGATCCTGATTTTCCAACTATAGCTACAAATTCACCTTGAAATATGTTGATATTAGTATTATCAATGGCTTTAACAATATTTTCTCCCTCTCCATAATATTTCTTTAAATTTATAGTTTGTAAAATTGTATTCATTTTTTTCTCCTTTTCATTAATTACTATATTTAAAGGATAATCTTCCTAGCTTTCATATAACTTTCAATTTCACTTACAATTTTGTAAGAATTGTATTTAGCTCTGAAATTATAAAAGATTGCTACACTGATAAGTGCAGCAATCTTTTATTTAGGTAGCATCAGCGTAAACTTACTTCCACTGCCAATTTTAGATTTTACTAGTATACTACCGCCTTGATCCTCAAAAATCTTCCTGGTTAGGTAAAGCCCTACCCCTGAACCTTCAATTCCTTTTTTTTCATGATCTTTTCCTCTATAAAATCTCTTGAATATATTGTTAAATTCCTTTTTATCTATCCCACTACCATTATCCTCTATATTTATTTTAATGAAATTTAAACTTTCCTCCATGGTTATGATTATCTTTCCACCTGGCTCTGTATATTTTATACCGTTATCTATCACATTAAAGATTGCTTCTTCTGTCCACTTATTATCATGAACTATTTGGTAGTCTTTTAAGATTTCCAAGATAATATCAATATTCTTATTTTGTGCCTTTATATAAGCGCTATTATAAGCTTTAATAACAGTATCTTTCAAACTACTTTTTACAGGCTTTAATTTAATCATTGCAGCTTCCAACCTTGAAATATTTACCAAACATTCAATAAGATTTTGTAATTTGCTGATATTTTTATTGCTCATAGCTAAGAACTCATGCTTTTCATCTAATGTTAATTCATCATCCTCTAAAATAGAATTACACATACTTAAAGATGCTAAAGGCGTCTTTAATTGATGTGATATATCTGTAACTAGAGCCTTTGAATCTTCTTTTTCATTTTCTAATTTGTCATAAGTATTACTAATATTTTTTCCTAGAATAGCAAGCTGATTATCGATTATATTTACTATGCCTTCCTTGCTAAATTCATCTTTATGTTCAAAATTCCCATCAATATAATTTCCTAAGGCTGTTGAAATTTTATATAAATATTTAAATACATATATGCAAATTATACATATGGCAATACAGCTTACTAAAAATACTATAGTTATAAAGATTACATTTCCCGCCATATATTCATTTACATATCTGTCACTTGCAAAACTTTCTATAATTTCATTAGTATAGCCATATTTATTAAGAATGTTTTCTCCGTATTCTTTATACTTTTCATCGTCATTAAAAATACTATTTAAAATATTTGCCTCATCATTGGGATACTTACTAGCTAAAGCACCAACAACCTGCTTATAAACTTCAGCCTTATCAGCATATATCTTTTCTAACTTATAATTTTGAAAAACGCCCCATGATGCTATTAACATAAGCAAAATTACTATACTTCCTAAAATAACTCTTCTAATAAATGAATTTGATTTGATACTTTCCAACATACTCTTAACTAATCTCCTCATTCCATCTATAGCCTATACCTCTTATATTTTTAATAAATACAGGCTCCGAAGGAATATCTTCTATCTTTTCCCTTAACCTTCTTATATTTACTGCCACTGTATTTTCATCTACAAAAGCACCATCTTTGTCCCAAAGTGCTTCAAGTAATTGTCCCTTTGTTACAATTTGACCTGAATTCTTTATTAGACGATTTAAAAGCTTATACTCATTTTTACTTAATATAACTTCTTCATTATTTATCAATAGTTTCATTTCCTCTGGATAAAAACTTAAGTTTCTGCATCTTATGATTCTTTTACTTTCTTCTCTTAAGGATGTCCTTCTCATTAAAGCATTAACCTTAGAAATAAGAACCATTAAACTAAATGGTTTTGTTATATAATCATCTGCTCCCAAATCATAGCCTGTAACCATATCTACTTCTTGATCCAATGCAGTAAGGAATATAAAAAGCACGTCACTATTTTGTCTAATTTTTTGGCAAAGTTCATATCCATCTCCATCTTCTAAAGTTATATCACTTATGACCAAATCAATCTTATTATTTTCAAATATAACAATAGCATCCTTTACTGTGGGGCTTGTTAGCACCTCATAGCCTTCCTTTTTCAATTTAAAGCTTATACCTCTACATAAAGATGCATCATCTTCTACCAATAATATTTTTTTCATTATTATTACTCCTTCTTATTCTTATATGGTAAAAATACTGTTATCCTTGTACCAATTTCTTTTTTACGTTCTTTATATTCATATTTAATTAAAAAGCATATGATAATACCTTCCTATGCTTTTCTCTAAATCTAGCAAATCAACATTCCTTCCTATCCTGATGCTTTCTCTTCCTTCAATGAATAAAATAAATACTGGCACCGAATATACATCATATTTAATTGCTAAGCTAATATTTTCCTCACCATTTACTTCTCCACCTAGAATTCTAGGAAATCTCTTCAATATCTCTTCTATTTTAACCTTTATTACTTCACAAGCAGAGCAAGAATTTCCTGTAAAATAAACCACAGCCATTGCATTATTCTTAATTAACTCTTCTATTTCTTTTTCATTATGTAACTTATTCATATATAATTAAACCTTTCTTAATTTTTTAATACTTGGAAAAAATCCAAAGAAAGTAGATATGTTATTATAAGTGCTATACCTTAATGCTCATACAAAAACCATCTACTCTCTTAATATATTTTATCCAATACCATTTAAAAGCTACTTTTTATTTTTTTAACAAATTCATATACGTCTTTTTTTCTTTCCTCAAAATCTTTTTCTTCACCAATCCTTCTTACTATAGCACTTCCAATAATAACTCCATCACAATATTCCTTAACAGCACCAGCTGTTTCTACTGATGAAATTCCAAAGCCTACACATATTGGAGTGTCTGTATTATTTTTTACTTCCTGTAAATATTCTTTTATATTGCTTGATATAGTGTTTTGTTCTCCAGTAGTTCCTGCATGAGATACACAATATACAAAGCCTTTTGAATTTGCTGTTATTTTATTTATTCTTTCTTTTGATGTTGGTGCCACAAGAGGAATTAAATCAATATTATTATTTTCACATGCTTTTAATAATTCTTCTCTTTCTTCTAAAGGTACATCAGGAACAATAATACCACTTACCCCTGCATTTTCCAAATCATTTAAAAACTTTTCAACACCTTTACAATAAACCACATTATAATAAACCATTATAATTACAGGTATATTAATTTTTGATGTTATATTTTCTACTGTTTTTATCATATCCTTTATATTAATTCCTGAAGTAAGTGCCCTATGATATGCATCTTGTATAATTGGTCCATCAGCAAGTGGATCACTAAAGGGTATTCCAAGTTCTACAATATCTGCTCCAGCCTTTTCTAAAACTTGTGCTATTTCAACTGTTTCATCTAAACTTTTATCCCCTAATGCAATAAATGGTATTAATGCTTTTTCATTTTTTTCTCTTAATTCTTTAAATTTTAAATCTATTTTATTCATTAATTGCGCCCTCCTTATTTTCATAACTTTCTATTATATCCATATCCTTATCTCCTCTTCCTGATAAATTTACTAATATAATTGAATCTTTTGAAAGAGTAGGAGCAATCTTCATGGCATATGCCACAGCATGAGAGGATTCTAACGCTGGTATTATTCCCTCTATTCTAGTTAATTTATAAAAAGCATTTACAGCTTCATCATCTGTTATTGCAGTATACTGAGCTCTTTTTATATCATTTAAATATGCATGCTCTGGCCCTACACCTGGATAATCAAGACCTGCTGATATAGAGTGTACTGGTGCAATATTCCCATCATCATCGCTTATTACATAACTTTTCATACCTTGAAGTATTCCTTTTTTACCTACTGCAAATCTAGCTGCATGAAATTGTGTATGAAGTCCAAGGCCTCCTGCTTCTACTCCTATAAGCTTAACTTCTTTATCATTTATAAATGGATAAAATATTCCTATAGAATTACTTCCTCCACCAACTGCTGCTACTATATAATTAGGTAGCCTTCCTTCTGCCTCTAATATCTGATTTCTTGCTTCATCACCAATTATTCTTTGAAAATCTCTAACCATTGTTGGATAAGGATGTGGCCCTAAAGCTGATCCTAAAACATAAAAAGTATTATCTACATTAGTAACCCAATCTCTTATAGCTTCATTGACAGCATCTTTTAATGTTTTCGAGCCAATTTTTACAGAATTAACTTTAGCTCCTAAAAGCTTCATCTTTCTAACATTTGGAGCTTGTCTTTTTACATCTTCTTCTCCCATAAATATTTCACACTTCATATTAAACATTGCTGCCACTGTAGCTGTTGCCACACCATGTTGTCCTGCTCCTGTTTCTGCTATTATTCTATTTTTCCCCATTCTCTTAGCCAAAATAACTTGTCCTAAAACATTATTTATTTTATGAGCTCCAGTATGATTCAAGTCTTCTCTTTTTAAATATATTTTTGCTCCACCTAATTCTTTAGTTAAATTAGCTGCATAATATAATGCACTTGGACGTCCTACATAATCCTTTAAATATTTATTTAATTCATCTTTAAAGCTTTTATCATTTTTTGCCTTTTCATACTCTCTTTCTAATTCTTCCAATGCTCCCATTAATATTTCTGGTACATATTGACCACCATATTCATTAAATTTCCCTTTCATTATACCCTCTCACTTTCTCTATTATTTTTTTCATCTTTATATAAGATTTTTCTAAATTACCTTTTTCATTAATATCTTCTGCTCCTGATGATATATCAATTCCTTTTATATTTTTTATCTTTAAAGCATCATCTAAATTATTAATATTTAATCCACCTGCAAGAATAATTTCTTTATTTGTACTGATTTTTTCTATACTTGTCCAATCAAATACTTTTCCACTTCCAGGATTTAAAGAATCAATTATAACTTTATCAATTAAGTTTAGTTTCTCTTCACTATATTCTTTATAATTTATTCCTCTCCACACTTCACCTTTAAAAATATCCTTTATTCTTTTAACCATATACTCAGTTTCATTTCCATGTAGTTGTAAAATATCTATAGGAACTTTTTCTAATACATTTTTAATTTCCTCAAAACTATTATTTCTAAATACAGCTACAGTTTTTATTTCCTTATTCAAATACTTACATAATTGAAAAGCCTTTTCTTCATTTACCTTCCTTTTACTTTCTGCAAATACCAATCCTATATAATCTGGCTTTAATTCATTTACAAATTCAACTTCTCTTAATGTTGTTATTCCACAAATTTTTATTTGCATAAAAGTAAATTATTTAGTCCTTCTTTAAACTCTTCATTATTTAAATTTTTTATTAATGTTTCTCCTATAAGAACTCCATTAACTCCTAAAGCCTTCATATATTCAATATCTTCAATAGTTTTTAATCCACTTTCAGAAATTATTATTTTATTTTTAGGAATAAACTGTAATAAATTTCTTGTTGTAGCTAAATCTACAGTAAAATCTTTTAGATTTCTATTATTTATTCCTATAATATCTGCATCAATTTCTAAGGCCATCTCTAATTCATTCTTATTATGAACTTCAACTAATGCTACTAATCCTAAATTCATCGCCGTTTCATAAAAATCTTTTAGCTTATCTCCTAATACTGCTACAATTAAAAGCACTGCAGATGCACCTAAATATGCAGCTTCATTTATTTGATACTTTTCAATTATAAAATCTTTTCTCAAAAGAGGCTTGTTTGTATTTGAAGATATATATTGCAAATATTCATTTTTTCCTAGGAAATACTCTTCTTCTGTTAGCACTGAATATGCTCCAATAGGAAGCTTTTCATATTCTTCTAGTATTTTATCAATTTGAAAATTCTCTAATATTATTCCCTTAGATGGAGAAGCTTTTTTAAATTCACCTATAACTGTAAAATCATTATTTATAAATGTATTTATAAATAAATTTTTACTATATTCAGCCTTTGGTAATTTTTTAAACTTAACTTTATCTATTGCTTTCAATCTTATTTCTTTTTTTGCTACTATTTCATCTAAAATCACATTACACCAACTACTTTAACTGCTGATATTTTTTATAAGCTTTTCCTGAGTCAATTAATGCGTTAGTTAATACAAATCCATCATTAATACTATCTACTTTTTTCCCTGCAAAAAGTGCAGCCCCTGCATTTAATGCAACTATATCTCTTTTAGGTCCCTTTTGCCCTTTTAATATTGAAAGTATTATTTCTGCATTTTCCTCTGGTGTACCACCACTTATCTCCTCTATAGATACCTTTTCTATACCAAAATCCTCAGGACTTATTTTATATACTTTAGTTTTTCCATTGCAAATTTCGCACACTTTTGTTGATGATGTAGTTGTTATTTCATCTAATCCATCTTCACCATGTACAACTAAGCCTCTTTCAATACCTAATTTAACAAGTACTTCACCAATTTTATTTACTAAATCTCCATCAAATATTCCCATTAGTTGTCCTTTTATAGGTGCTGGGTTAGCAAGAGGTCCAATTAAATTAAATATAGTCCTTGTTCCAAGCTCTTTTCTTTCTTTTCCCACATTTTTCATTGCCTTATGATATTGCTGAGCAAAGTACAAAAGTGGCTGACGCCACGCTTCAGCGAAGGAAGCAACTTTTGTTAGCCAACCAAAAGGTTCTAAAAGAAAAATAAGTCCTTACAAAAATTTAATTAATTTATTTTTCTTTTACGGTTCTTTTGAGGCACTATAATTTTCTTTTTAACGCATTATTAACGACGTATATAAGAAATGAATAATCTATTAGTATTCCCTATACTGAAAAATTTTATACTTTCCTAAGCGTTAAAAAAAGAGCCACTTCTATCCCTGTATGGGACGAAATGACTCGTGGTGCCACCCAAATTTATATACTTAGTTACCTTATAATTATGAATTATGAGTGATGAATGATGAATTGTGGAATAAACTCACAGATTTTAGAAAAAATATGTTTCTTAGAAATTCTTTTAGTTTCAACATTAATTCATAATTCTTAATTAAAAAATGGTATTTTGCCCTAATAGGACGAAATACCATTACTTCGCTATGCCACCTAAGTATAACTCTTTACCAGATACAGACTTTTTCCATAATAAAAACGTCGATATCCTGTCCTTTTAACGGTAGACTTGCCGAAAACCACTACTAATTAATTGATAATTTCTTCTGAAAGAATTAAAAACTCTCCTATTTTTATCCATAATTTTCAATTCTAAATTTTCCATTATCACTTAATATTCACTGTTTCATCTCCAAGGCCCATTCACTATCTGCTACAACATTTGGCTTACACCATCCCAAACTCGCTTAAGCTAAACTCAGATAGCTACTCTTCTTTTCATTGATTTTAACTTTGATATTATTATATACATCTCTCTTTAAATGTTTACTATTTCTCCAAATAATTTTTTATAATTATCATACCACCTCATAAAACCACCCTGTAATATTAATACTCTTACTTCTATATATTAACTACATTATAAAAACATAACTAAAATATTCTGCTTTAAAGAATGAAGAATTCAAATTAACTTATAAAGGGCTTACTTTAATATACTGATTTTTTACTGCATTAGGCAATAAATATGATTCCGAATCATTATTGCTGTCCCTATTTTCTATAGCTTCTTCATCATCTGCCCTCTCATTATCTTTATATTGAATAAGTAAATTTGTTTCTTTATCTTTAGAAACTGTTTTAGATGATTTTTCTGCTCTAAATTGATCTATGCTTAAAACAACTAAAAATCCTATAAAAGTAACTATAGTAATATAAGTTATAATGGTAATTAATTTCTTTCTCATAACACAGCACCACCCTTATACTTCATAATATTATTTATATGCCAATAATATTATTACTATCTTAAGTATTTCCATAATTATTACTATAAATTCTTATAATTTTTTTTTATTTGATAAAAATATATATAAAATACTTATGGAGGTATATTAATGTTAAAAAAACATTTTAAAATTTTATTTATAATCACCTTATTATCATCATTTGTACAACAGTCTGCCATTGCTTCAGCTATGTATCCTAATTCTTTTGATAATATATTTGATAAAGTAGATAATTTTTTTCACTCTAGTGGTAGTCATAAAGAAATAAATGTGCCTGAGGAGGAATTTTTAGAAAATCAATATTTACAAGACTATTATGAGGAAGATGAAAAATACTTAGAAAGACCAGAAGCACAACAATTTTATAAAGATTATTTAGATTCTGAACGTTAAAAAGGATGTATTTGCATACACCCTTTTTCATCACCTTATAATTTTTTACATATATTACAATTATCTATTATCTCTCTTCTATTTCATATAAAGTTTTATTGCTTGGTAATATTTCCTCTAAACTTTTTTTGGTAAATACTTTTAATTCATGTAAAGCTCTAGTACATACTGTATAGAATAAGTTCTTATTGCTTTCATTTAAATATTCTTCACCATCTGCCACTATTACCCCATCAAATTCAAGACCTTTAGATAAATAAGAGGAAATTACATTTACTCCTATTTTAAACTCAGAAATCTCAGTATCAATGAGATTAATTTCAGCTAAAACTTCTTTAAGCTTGTGATAAACATCATTGGTTATAGCTTTTGTCTTACATATAACAGCTATAGATTTATAGCCTTTTTCTTGCATGGTTTCAATAGTCTTGGCCACCTCAACTATTCTATTTTTTGTGATTATAACCTTAGGATTATCTCCACTTCTTTCTACTGCTTCAATTGGTTCATGTGTATCAAGTAGCTCTCTTGTAAAATTAGTTATGTTGGCTGTTGAACGATAACTCTTTGATAACACTTCAATTTTTATATCATTAAATATTTCTGTTATTGCATTTCTATTCTTAACATTTGAATGTTCATCTATTCTTTGATTTAAATCTCCCATAATTGTTATTGCTGCATTCTTAAATGATTTTCTAATAAGCTCATAGAATAATGGACTATAATCTTGTGCTTCATCTATTAAGATATGCTTAACATTCTTATAGTTTCTGAAACCTTCCATGGCTGCTCTTATATATAGCATAGGTGTTATATCTTCATATTTTACTTCTCTATTATTTAAATATCCTAACGTTATTTCTTTTACCTTACTTAAATCATCATTACAATAATTTTCAATATTACTCCATAATAATTTATATATTTCTACAGTATTAAATGTTACTACCATATTATCTATTTGAGCATTAATTTCTGTCTTACAATGTTCATAAAAGTTTTCTTTATCTTCTACATATTCAAAATCATAATCTCCTGAATCGCTATTTAAAAACCTATTCTCAACTTGTGAAAAAATACTTTGTTTAACTACATCAAGCCTATTTAATAAAGGTATATCATTAAATCTCTTTAAGAATGTATTAGCAACACTTTTAACTGGAATAATCTGCTTACCATCTATAAATATTGGTTTACATTTCACCAACTTTTCTGGTAAATCTCTGCAGAAACTTTCGATAATCTCCATAAATTTCATGCTATTTTTATATTCCATGGCTAAAACTCTATTGGCTAATTCTTGATCACCACTATATAAATAATCTAAATGCTCCGCCTTATTTTCAAAATAATAATCTGCTGGTAAAGACTTTTTTGCATATGCATCAAAAGTAGTCTGAAGAACATTATTTTCTCCAAGCTCAGGTAATACATCACTAATATATTCAGCAAACACTTCATTAGGACTGAAAATCAATATATTATCTGCTTGAAGATTTTTTCTATGCTTATATAAAAGATATGCTGCCCTATGAAGAGCTATAGATGTTTTTCCTGAACCTGCTGCACCTTGAATAAATAAAGTTTTAGCATCATCATTCCTAATAATATCATTTTGTTCTTTTTGTATTGTAGCTACTATATTCTTCATTTTATCTGTAGCATTCCTATCTAACATTGCTGTTAAAGATTCATCGCATAAAGCTGCTCCTGAATCATGAGTAAAAACAATTTTTGAATTCTTAATATTAAATTGTCTACTAAATTCAATATCACCTTCTATTTTTCCTATAGGTGCATTATAAAATGCTGAACCTACTTCAAAATCATAAAACATATTTGCCACAGGTGAACGCCAATCAAAAACATAAAAATCAAAATTATCTTTATCCTCAACACTAGCAAGCCCTATATAAAAACTATCTCCTTCTTCACCTTTTTCTTTAAAATCCAATCTAGCAAAGTAAGGAGATTTTAATTGTCTTTCTAAGCTTTTTAATTTATTTAATTTATTAGCATAAGTCTTTTCTTCTAAAGCAATTTGACTACAATTTTCTAAAACTTCAAATTCATCAAATTCATTTCTATTATCCCATAAAAATTTTCTTTGTTTTCTTATTTCTTTATCCTGTTCAGTACTTAATCCATCAAATTCCTCTATAAGTTCATTAATAGCCTTGATGGTTGTTTGTAAATACTTTTCTTCCTCTTGTTGACTTCTACCAATATACATATTTTTTTCTCCTCTGTATTTAATAATCAGTTTATTATTATACTTGATTGCTTTCTATAAAATCAACATTGAACACTACTTTTATCTCTTGAAAAAACAATTTTTAATAATATTGGTGTAAATATACTTGTAAATACCACCATTATTATAATTGGAGCTAAAAAATAACTACTTAGTAACCCTAAAGTTAATCCTTTGCTGGCAATAATAAGTGTTACTTCACCTCTAGTAACCATGCCGCTACCAATCTGTATTGATTCCATATTATTATATCCACATAACTTAGCACCTAAACCACATCCTATAATCTTTGTAAGAACAGCTACTATAATTAACGCTATAGTAACCATTACTATTTCTCCATTTAAATATGGTAGCTTTACATTTAACCCAACACTAGCAAAAAATACTGGTGATAATAATATATATGATAATGTTTCAAATCTCTTTGTTATATATATAGTTTCCTTATTGGATGAAAGTACAAGTCCTGCTATATATGCACCAGTTATATCGGCAACACCAAAAAACTTTTCTGCACTAAATGATAGTAATAAACATATTACAAAAGATACTATAACAAATCTCCTTTTATCAATGTCATATTTATCCACCCATTTATTAAATAATTTATAAGTAATAATTCCTACAATCACACTAAATATAAAAAATGCTACCATTTTTACAACAACCATTAATACACTTACAGATGAATCAGCTAAACTTGTAATAACCGTTAAAACCAACATTCCTAAAACATCATCAATAATAGCTGCTCCTACAATTATATTTCCTACAGAAGTGGATACTTTTCCAAGCTCCCGTAAAGTTTCTACTGTTATACTAACAGATGTCGCTGTTAAAACAGAGCCTATAAATATATTTTGCACAAAGATATTTACATTGCCTACCTTTCCATCATTGATGCAATATGCTAATATTGTACCTCCAATTAAAGGTATTATTACTCCCATTGTTGCTACTATAAATGAAGTCTTTCCACTTTTCTTAAATTCACTTAAATTGCTTTCTAGACCTGCAGTAAATAATAATACTATAACTCCCACTTCTGCTAGTTGCTTAATAAAATCTGTTTCATCTATTACATTAAATACCGCAGGTCCTAATATTAAACCAGCCAATAATGCTCCAACCACCTGTGGTAATTTAAATCTCTTAGTAACCAAAGATAAAACTTTTGTACTCAGTAAAATAAGTGCAAGATCTAATAAATATCGATATGACATATATCATTACCTCCTATATAACTTTGTCTTACATAAATTTTACCATTTATTAACAATAAAAAGTCATAGAAACATACTTGTTTTTTTCCTATGACTTGTCACATTTATTAATTATTTATTTTTATTATCCAACTTCCACATTCTTTTTTAATATTTTCCTTAGCTAATATAGCTGAAATAACAGCATATCCATCAATATTGCATTTTTTAACATAATCTATGTTATCTAAGTTTAAGCCGCCTATTGCTGCTACTGGCAAATTTACTTTCTCTTTAATCTCTTTTAAGGTATCTAATGATACTCTTTTAGCATCAAGCTTTGTTTTGGTACCAAAAATATCTCCTACCCCTAGATAGTCTGCTCCATCTGCTTTGGCCCTTTCAGCTTCTTCCACCGTCCTACAAGAAACACCAATTATTTTTCCTGGCATCAACTTCCTTGCTTCCTTTGCAGGAATATCACTTTGCCCAAGATGAACTCCATCTGCATCACAAAGCATTGCTATATCTATTCTATCATTTATGACAAATTTAACACCATACTTCCTAGTAAGCTCTCTAAGGTTCATAGCTTTTTCTAAAAATTCTTTACCATCAGCTTCTTTTTCCCTTAACTGCAACATGGTAACTCCACCTTTTAAAGCCTCTTCTATGCAATGATAAAAATCACGTCCCTTTAATATATCACTGTCGGTAATTAAATACAGTTTTAACTCTTCCATAACTCCATCCATTTAATATCATACATGTTTTTTCAATCTGTCAAATGGCATTATTGCTAATATTACAACACAAAGAACTCCTTCAACACCTGCTGTTGAACCATTATATACTAATGAATATAATACTGCTCCCATATTTTCTGGTGCAAAAGCTCCAAAGAATACAACCCCTGATAAGAACTTTGAAAATACATTAAGCACTACCGCCATTAAAGGTCCAAATATTCTTTTTATTCTTGTATCACTGCCAAAGGTACCTGCTAATCCTAAGGCCATTGTTGGAAATATATAATCTAGTAAAAATTGTACTGGATGAATTACATACGGCCCATCTAATAGTGATAATAATCCAAATACAAGACCTGCAGTTACACCTGCTGTCTTACCGTAAAGTAATGAAAAAAGCATTACTGGTAGCATTGAAAATAGTGCAATACCTCCACCTTGTGGATATCTAATTATTTGAATAAGACTTAATATAAAAGAAATTGCCGCTATTAATGAAGCCATTACCATCTCCTTAGTGTTCATCCTATTATTTTTTAAATCAATTACATATGATATCACTATAATTGCTGAAATTATTCCTAAAAATATTATCATCTTTATTCCCCCTACTTATTGTTTTTCTTCTATCTTTATTATTCTTGAATTTTCTTCAAGTAACTTCTTATTTAATTTATATATATTATCCATTAATTTAATTTTAAAGGTTCCCAAAGGAGTATCACCTTTATCTGCTAACTCTCCTGCAATACCCATAACAAGCATTGCCATAACAGTGGCTTCCAATCTATTTTCTCCTGTTCCTAAAAAACTTCCTATTAAACTACCAGTCATACATCCAGTACCTGTTATTCCTTTTAATTTCGCTGTTCCATTTTCAATTCTTAATACATTTTTCCCATCAGATATATAATCGTTAACTCCTGTAGCAACTACTACACATTCTAATCTTTTGGCAGCTTTCTTCACTATTTGGATTATATCTTCTCCATCATCAAGAGAGTCTACACCTTTTCCTTTAACATCTAGACCACATATATATTTAATTTCTGCTACATTTCCCTTAACCACATCAAACTTAACTTCATTTAAAAGTTTATTAACAAACTCACTTCTTGTATTTGTTGCAAAAACTCCCACTGGATCAAAAATAACAGGTTTATTATATTTATTAGCTGCTTTTCCAGCTTTCACAAATAAATCAAGTCTTGATGAATTCATAGTTCCTATATTAATGACTACTGCTGAAGAAATGCCTATGACCTCTTCTACTTCTTCATAACTATAGCTCATAAGAGGACTAGCTCCCAGTGCTAAAGTCACATTTGCACAATCATTTATTGTTACTTCATTAGTATAATGTACTACCAGTGGATTTATTTCCTTAACCTTGTTTATTAACTCATACATATCTTAACTCCCTCGATGCTTTATCTTTCTTATTTACTGAATGTTAACCCTTCAAATTTATAAAAATGATGAACTGGCCCCACTCCATGTCCAATATCAAAGCTATGCTCAATAGCTTCAGTAATATACTTCTTACTTAATTCTACAGCTTCTTTAATACCATATCCTAATGCAAGATAAGCTGTTATTGCTGATGATATTGTGCAGCCAGTACCATGGGTATTTTTTCTATTTATACGCTTTGTTTCAAATACTTCAAAAATATTCTCACCAATTAATACATCTACTGCTTCACCATCTAAATGACCACCTTTCACCAGCACAAATTTAGGCCCCAGCTCAAATATTTTTTTCCCGGCTACTTTCATATCTGTAACAGAATTAATCTTTATCCCTGTAATTTCTTCTGCTTCAGGAACATTAGGCGTTACTAAATAAGCCATAGGTATTAGATATTTTATTAAATTTTCCTTTGCTTCAGACTTTAATAATGAATATCCACTTTTAGAAATCATCACTGGATCAACTACCAAAAAACTTGGATTATATTTCTTCATGGTATTTACTATATCCACTATTATTTCTGGACTAGACACCATACCTATTTTCACAGCTGCTGGCTCAATATCATCAAAAATCGCTTTTATTTGACTTTTTATTATTTCACCACTTAACTCCTCAACAGCAAAGACACCTTCTGTATTTTGTGCTGTTACTGCCGTAATAACACTCATGCCATATGTACCAATAGCACTAAATGTTTTTAAATCTGCTTGAATTCCTGCACCTCCTGAAGAATCAGATCCTGCAATAGTCAATGTTGGTACTCTGTAATTTCTCAAAATTATTCCCCCTCCCATTAAGTTAATTACAAATTATCAACGATAAATATAAAAAAAAGCTGCACTCTTATCCAGAGTACAGCTATTGAATATGAATAATTAATCTACTTAAATAAAAGTAGTTTCATTTTAATTCATCATTAATAATTCGTCATCGATTTACGCTTTCCTCCGCTGGCATTATCCAGTTCAGGTACAAGGGTTGATTATGTTATATCTCTCAGCTTTTTATAGCACCCCTAGCAAATTATATATATTATTGTCCTTTTTATTGTAAACTTATATTTATTTTTTTACAATACCTTATTTTTTAAATTTAATTCTTCCTCTGCTTGAATAAAATATCTCCCATCAGTCCAAAGCTTTGCCTTATTTTTACTTACTAATAAAGTACCTACTGAACCAGTAAAACCTAAATTTAATTACTATTTTAAAATAAAAAAATAAAATGTAAAGCTCCTTAGATAACTTACATTTTATTTTTCAATTCCTCTATTTCTCTTTCCAAAGCTAAGATTTTATCATTTAATTGATTTATAATATCTTCTTCATATTTTCCATTATGACTTTGTTTTCTTTCTTTATGAGATTTCTTTTTATTTTTCTTCTTAACAATTTGTTCATAACCATCAGAAGTTGAAGGTTCTGCTGTAAATGGGTTGGATATATTTCGATAGTCTGGACTATAGTACCTTCCTGGCCCTGCTTGTGAATATTGTTGCTGAGCATTAAACATTACTATTACCTGGGCAATTAACTGTACCCAATTTCCAAACGCATTGGCTACATTTGTAGGCATATTACCTGATAATATACTGCCAACCACTTCTCCTAAAACAGTAATAAGCATTGGATCTATATCTTGAAAACCAAACGGAATATCTAAATCACAATATTTATACTCATTAGAATTTGCACCACCAGTTGGATCTATTTTACACTTATTATTGAATTTATTTTTATTATTCTTTTTACTATCATATTGGTCTTTAACTCTATCATCAATAATATCTGCATCCCAAGCCATATTTTCTCCATAATTATTATTGCTATTACCATATTACGTATAATTAAACTTAGGTGTTCATATTATCTACCAAAGTCTTTTCTAAAGAAGTTACTCTTGTTTTTAATTTTTCTATCTGCTCTTTCAATTCTTCCATAAGACTTTCTAATCTTTCACAGCCATTGATATTGCTCTTTTCTGAACTATTCCTAATATTTTCACTGTCATTACAATCACTATTGGAATTTTCCTTGGAATCGCAACTACAAAAAGGATTATTTACATTTTTATATCTTAAGTCATAATAACGTCCTGGTCCATTTTGAAAGTATTGCTGTTGTGCTCCATAAGTTTCTATTGCTTGTCCCACTAAATTAAGCCAATTAGATATAGCCACAGCTACATTAAAAGGTACATTTCCAGCTATAATATTACCAATCAACTCACCAATAGTTATAAAAACTATGGGATTTATATCTTGAAACCCTCCAGGAATATCTAAATTTAGATTAGCACAACAATTACTATTCCCTCCCCCTGAAGGATCTACCTCAGGAATATTATTTGACACATCATCTTCGTTTTTCACATATCCATTTCTCTTAAGCATTTCATATATTTCATTTAAATCATACATATTCATTTTTCATTCTAAAACTTCACGTAAAATTAATATATTAGTATTTTATGCTTTATTTTTATTTTAGTAACATCTTATTATGCCTTTTCATAATATATATTATAACACTAAGCAAAAGTTATACTCCTATCTTTCGGCATAAAGCTAAGCCTCATAGTAAATCTACTACGAGGCTTTTTTTTACTTAAAAATCACTTCCTGCTAAATATCCTGTTGAAAATGCCATTTGAAGATTATATCCTCCTGTTTCAGCATCTATATCAATTACTTCTCCAGCAAAATATAAATTATTTATTAATTTTGATTCCATGGTAGAAGCATTAATTTCCTTTACTTTAACTCCACCTGACGTTACCTGTGCAGCTTTTATAGTTAAAGTTTCCCTTACTGTAAGCTTCATTTCTTTTATATACTCAATTATCTTAATTTCATCTTCCTTTTTCAAGTCACTGGCTTTAACTTCTACTAAGTTAAGCATTTCAAATATCTGCTTCAAGAAATTTTGTGGCAAAATTCCCTTTAAATTATTTAAAACGAACCTATTACTGTTACTTCTAATTATCTGTGCAAGTTCCTCCTTTGACCTATCTTTAAGAAAATCTAAAACGACTTCAACTTCACCATCAGCTAAAGCTTTATTTAAGTATGAAGAAATTTTTAATACTGCTGGACCTGATATTCCAAAGTGAGTAAATATCATATCTCCTTCTTTTTCAAACTTCTTCTTTTTAAATTTTGCCTGTATATGTACATCCTTCATAGCTATCCCTTGAAGATTTTTAACAAATTCCTCCTTTATGACAAGTGGAATTAAAGCTGGATAAATAGGTGTTATTGTATGACCATATTTCTTAATAACATCATACATACTTCCATCTGAACCAGTTGTGGGAAAACTTTTCCCTCCTGTTGTAACTATCACTTTATCTCCATTAATAGACTTACCTGTGTCAAGTATCACACCTTTTACTACATTATCTTTCACAATTAAATCTTCAACCTTTGTATTATACAATATCTTAACATTGTTCTCTCTTAACTCATTTTCAAATAAAGATATTACTTCATCTGCTTTATCGCTTTTTGTATATACTTTTTCATCATATTCCACCTTATATTCTAGTCCTTTTTCACTTAAGTACTCCAGTAGTTGATAGTTTGAAAAAGTGTATAAAGCACTATATAAAAATTTGTTATTAGTTACTATTTTACTAAAGAACTCTTCAATATCTCTGTTATTAGTGATATTACATCTTCCACCACCAGTAAGCTTTAACTTCTTACCTATTTCATTATTTCTTTCTATTAAGATAACTTCATTATTTTTAGCTGCCGTTATAGCTGCCATAATACCTGCTGGCCCACCTCCTATAACAATAACCTTTGCCATTTTGCCTACACCTCACTACCAATAATTTGTTTATTTTCTTATTATAACAGAAAACATATTATGTATATATAAAAAAATAAGAAATAGCCAATAAGCTATTTCTATCTACAACAATTATCCATACATTGTTGTAGTGCATCACTTAAGCCATTTGTCAACTGACAATTTTGATTCATTAAGAAGCAATAAATACTTTGATTACTCCACCAATATAAAAATAATATTACATAAATCAAATTTATAAACTGCGATCCATAACATAGTAATATATTAAAAAAATCACAATAAGTAAATTGATTATTGGGATTATTGGCATTACTTAGTAAAGCATCAGCTAAGTCATCCAAAGGCAAACCATTTATTATGCTATCCAAAGTACTACCGCTATTGCAGTTACTATCAAAATTATAATAATCCAAATTATTCATGTCTCATCCTATAATATTGCTATATAAATATTTTATGATTTTTAATTTAATAAGTTCTCTTTTTAGCAATATTTTAACATTTTCTTAGCTCCATTATATGCTGCAATAAAATATCCACCATATATTATAATCATTATAATCATTGTTACTATAATATAATTCATTATAGATCCATCACCAAAAACAGAAACTATATCTGAAGAAATCTTTAATCCTAAAATTGAATGTACTATAGCAAGTGATAAAGGAATCATAAAATAAATTGCTATTTGTACTAAAATAGATCTATTAATCATCTCTTCATCTACACCAATTTTTCTAAGTAATGCATATCTGTCTATATTATCTGCTGCTTCTGATAACTGCTGTAATGCTAATACTGCTGCTGATGCTATTAAAAAGACACTTCCAATATAAATAGCAAGATAAGAAATCATTGTGCCAAATCCAGCTGAATTAGCTAATAAATCTTTCTTTGTAAGATAATATACATATACAGAGTCATCAATATTATTTTCTCTAAATTTGCTAGCTAAATATTCATCACCTTCACTATTTTTATAATTAATATTTAAATATGAATTATATGGTTCCACTCCATTTAAAACTTCATCATTAACTATAAAAGTACATAAATTATTTTCTAGCATTTGATTATAAGTAGTCACTTCTATAGACTCTATTTGTGCTGGTAATAATTTTTCTCCGTTTACAACTATTTCAGTATTGTTTTTAGTAGCTTCCATTATATACTTTTTAAAATCTTTTACATCGCTACATACCATATATTTATCATCTGCTAATTTAACTTGTTCTTTTCCTATCATTTCCATAACACTGTTAAACTCTGAAACCTTCATTACTGGTATGTTTTCATTTGAAAATACAGGATAATACTTTTTAGTTTTATTTATAGCCTCTTCAGTAAGAAAATCTCTATAACTATAATCATTATCATATAACTTATACTCTGAATAACTGTTGGCAATACTATCTAAATCTATTCCTTTATTCATAAGTTCTTCTTTTATATCTAACCCTTGATAATTCCAAAAAGTAGCATCAAATTGACTCGAATATTTCAAACCTTGGTTTATTGATTTATTTATTCCAAGGCCACCTGATAATGTGCATATAGAAACAAAAAGCATTAAGCATATAAAAGTCATGGAAATAAAGGTTGTATTTATCTTGCTGTTAATTTGTCTTAAGATAAACATATTTAAATTTTTAAAATATTTATTTTTATTACTTTGCATTACTTTTAATAAAAAACCTGAAAGAGCAAAGAAAAATAAAAATGTTCCTAAGGCTCCCATAGCTACGATGATAAATAATGATGATGTAATAATGGCAACACCCATTTTTAACACATAATAATATGCTCCACCTAATAAAGTAATACTTATTATAAAGATAACAACTGATAGCCAAAGATTTCTTACTTTGATATCTTGATTTTTCTTTGCAGCATTTAACAAATCAATTAATTTAACTTTTCTAATAACATTAGAATTAAATAATAAAACTATCAAGTATATTATTGCAAAACATACCAATGTTTTTATAAATGCACTTTTTGAAAAAACAAATTTAAATCTTACAATATCCACTTGGAATAACTTGGCTGTAAATATTGATAACCCTTGCGATAACAATGTTCCTACCACTAAGCCTACAATTAAAGAGAGAATACCTATACATAATGTTTCAATAAATAATATTTTTGAAAGAGTTCCTTTTTCCATCCCTAAAGTCATATATATTCCAAATTCTTTTTTTCTTCTTTTTATTAAATAATTGCTGGCATAAATAATTAAGAATCCTAAGATAGCAGAAATAAATACCGATGCTACGCTCATAACTACATTGACCATTTCGAAGGCACTTTTTTCAGCCTCACTTAAGTTCATCATAATTGTTTGTGATTCTATGGAGTTAAATGTGTAAAATATCGCTACCCCAAATACTAATGTTAAAAAGTAAATTGAATAATCCTTAAAACTTCTTTTTATATTTCTTATTGCAAGTTTAGCATACATCTCTCACATCTCCTCCTAGAAGTGTAATTACATCTATGATCCTATCAAAGAACTTGTTTCTGCTATCATTACCTTTTATAAGTTCATTAAATATCTTTCCATCTTTAATAAACAGTATCCTGTCAGCATAACTAGCAGTAAAAGCATCATGAGTTACCATCATAATTGTTGCATTTAAATCCTTGTTTAACTTTTCCATACTTTCTAATAATACCTTTGCTGATTTTGAATCTAATGCTCCTGTAGGTTCATCTGCTAATATAAGTGATGGATTAGTTATTATTGCTCTTGCAGCTGCAACTCTCTGCTTTTGTCCACCTGACATTTCATATGGATATTTATTTAAAATATCTTTAATATTTAATTTATCTGCAATATTTGTTATTCTCTTATTAATTTCTCCATAATTAATCTTACATATAGTTAAAGCTAATGCTATATTTTCATAAGCTGTTAATGTATCTAAAAGATTAAAATCTTGAAAAATAAATCCTAACTCTTCTCTTCTAAACTTTGCTATTTTTTTTGACGAAAGTTTTGTTATATCATTATTATTTATATATATATGACCACTACTAGCTTTATCTATAGTTGAAATGCAGTTAAGGAGCGTTGTTTTTCCACTGCCTGATGCTCCCATAATACCTACAAACTCTCCTTTATTCACAGTAAAGCTTATATTATTAATTGCTTTAGTAATATTGCCATTCTTACCATAGTATTTTTCAATATTACTTACCCTTAATATTTCATTACTCATTTCTCTAACCTCCAGTATTTACTATACTCATATAATATCGTTAATTCATCATGGTATCCATAGAACTATGTAACAATAACCTTACACTTTTGTAACATAAGCTCATAGATTACCAACAATCTTATGAATTATGAGTGACTGAATAAATCTCCAGAGTTTATAATTAATATTAATCTTCCGCTAAATTATAGTTATTAATAGGAAATACTATTGTTACTTCTGTTCCTACTCCTAACTTTGATTTAATACTTATGCCTAAACCTAGTTTTAAACATAATTTCTTACATAAATATAAGCCCATACCTGTTGAGTTATTATATTTTCTACCATTTTCCCCAGTATAGCCTTTTTCAAATACTTTTTCTATTGACTTTTCACTTATTCCAATACCATTATCTAAAATTTTTAAAATAATATTCTTATCTTTTTCTAAACACCTAATCTTTATATACTTTTCATCCTTATCCATATATTTCACTGAATTAGAAATTATTTGTTGCAAGATAAATTCAATCCATTTGCTATCGCAATAGACCTTTTTTTCTATATCTTCTAGTTGAATCTTAACTCTTTTTTCAATAAGTATGTTTGCATTTTTTCTTATAACTGAATTTATACTATTTTTTAATGGTATTTTCTTGATTATATAATCCCTCTCTACTGTACTGCTTCTAGCATAAAATAATACTTGTTCTATAAAACCTTCTACTTTTTCAATTTCCTCCAAGACACTTTTATTAATATATCCTTCATCATTTTCTAAAATAAGCCTAGCAGATGCTATAGGTGTCTTTATTTCATGTACCCATGTTTCAATATACTCTTTATAATCATTAATATTCCTTTTTAAATCTGCTACTTCATCCTTCATGGATTTAGTACATTCCTCCAGTACAGAATAAATAATATTACTCTCAATAAAATCTCCTGACTCTAATATTTCTGCTATAAAATACTTTTTATCTAGCCCATCTAAATTCTTAAATAAATTATCATAATATTTTTTCCTATTAAAATAATCATAAATATAACAGCTAAATACTCCTATAAGATTTAATATGCTGATAAATACTATTGTATATGTATCTACTTTTAATGCTTTTAAAATAACAACACCTGAAAGAGTCATTACAATATTAATAACCATAAAAACAAATTTTTCTTTAATATATTCAATTAATTTCATACTAATATATAACCTTGTCCTCTCTTAGTTGTAAGCATATTATTGGCTCCAATTTCCTCCATCTTTTTTCTTAGCCTATTTATATTAACTGTTAAAGTATTATCATCTACAAACTCATCATTTTGCCATAAATACTTCATAAGTTCACTACGAGAAACTATTTTTCCTTTATTCTTTATTAAAGTGTAAAGAATCCTACTTTCATTTTTAGTAAGGTCACTTTTATTACCTTCATATTCCATTTCACTGGTGGAAAGGTTATATCTTAATCCATTATATTCATGTATCTCCATACTATTATTTCCATAAACTCTTCTTATGATTGATTCTATTCTTGCCAATAAAATGGCTGCATTATATGGCTTAGTAATAAAATCATCGGCTCCAAGATTCATGCTTATAAGCTCATCCATTTCAGTATCCCTGCTAGTTACAACTATGATAGGTACATTGGACTGCTTTCTTATTTCCTTGCATATATAATATCCATCAAAAACAGGTAGATTTATATCTAATAGTATTATTTTTGGGTTTTCTTCCAAAGCTATGTCCACTATATTTTCAAAGTCAAAGGAAGTAGCTACTTCATAACCATATCTTTTTAAAAAGCTACCTAACTGTTCATTTATCTTTACATCATCTTCAATAATAAAAACTTTATTCATATATAAGTCACCTCTCAATAAATTATATCCATATTTTACATAAAAATAATAGTGCCATATTAATTTTTATTAATATAGCACATAAAATTTATCTATTATCTATTTTTTCAGGATATAAATCATGATTTGCTAATCTGTTAAAAGCAACCTCTTCCCACCTTGTTCCTGGCTTTCCATAGTTGCAATATGGATCTATGGAAATTCCACCTCTTGGTGTAAACTTTCCCCATACCTCTATATACTTAGGTTCCATAAGCTTTATTAAATCCTTCATTATTATATTCATACAATCCTCATGGAAATCACCATGATTTCTAAAGGTAAATAAATATAACTTTAATGATTTACTTTCAACCATGTATTTATCAGGTACGTATGATATGTAGATAGTTGCAAAATCTGGTTGACCAGTTATTGGACAAAGGCTTGTAAACTCTGGACAATTAAACTTTACAAAATAATCATTATCTGGATGTTTATTTTCAAATCTTTCTAATATTTTAGGATTATAATCATATTCATATTTAGTATTTTGATTTCCAAGTAAAGTTATTTCCTTCATAAATTAAATCTCCTTAATCTTACTGCTAAGTATTTTTATTATAATTACTCCTAATATACCTGGTATAACTTGTCCTACACATAAGCTAAATGCCATAGCTTTATAAGGTATTCCTAATAAATATGATAACCAAGTAGCTACCCCTAGTCCCGGCACAAATATTATTGGAATTGCTGCTAAATTTATATTTAGCTTATACTTTCTTATAAGAACAATAAGGAATGATGTTGTTATTCCAACTAATCCTCCACCTAGCATATCTAAGACTCCTAAACCTCCCATTATTGTGTTAGATATTATATTTGCAATACCTAATGGTAAAACTAGAAAAGGGAAGATGTATGATAAAGAATATATTGTTGTGGCAATCCTTATTTGAAATTGCCCAAAAGCAAAAGATTGTGTACAAAACATTATAACTACATAAAGAGCAATTACTAATGCTGATAATGTTAACCTTTTTGTTGAATTAATTTTTATATTATTTTCCATGAAAATCACCTCCAAAGCATAAAAAAAGGGCATAAAAATGCCCTATTGTTTTAGAATATAATCTTCACTTCCTAGTTTTGTTTATAGACAGGAGGGTCACGAACTGTCTTATTAAATTCACCTAATTGAGAATATCATACATTTTACCTAAAATCAACTATTTTTATAATTTTATCCTTTAAGTTCTTCTTGCATAATTTCATCTAACAACGCTGGATAATTAGTAATAATCCCATCTACCTTAGCTGCAATAAGTAGCCTCATATATAGAGGTAAATCAACTGTATATACATTAATCTTTAAATTATTGGCATGGACTTCCTTTATTAACTCTGCTGAAACCAGTCTTAAATCTGGATGAATTGCATCAGCCTTTAACTCCTTAGCAACTTTAACTATATTTTCTATAGGCTCATAATATAATAATCCTGTTTTAATTTCTCCATCTATTTGCTTACATAACTTTATAGAGTTTGGATTAAAGCTTGAGATAATTACTCTTTCTTTCATTTCATAATCTTCAATCATATTTATTACATCTTGTTCAATTCCTGCATAATGTATCATATCTGTCTTTAATTCGATATTTAAAATCACATCACTATTCCTTATTAAGTTTAATACTTCTTCTAAAGTTGGAATCCCTGTTCCTTGCACTCCTTCAAACAAAGCTCTTCTAGTTTGAAGTTCTTTAAGCTCCCTTAAAGTAAAATCCTTTACCAACCCTTTTCCTTTAAAGGTTCTCTCAACCTCTTCATCATGAATAACAACTATCTTATTATCCTTTGTTTTCTGAACATCAAGTTCAATTCCTGATGCTCCACACTTTATTCCTTCTTCAAAAGCAAGCAATGTATTTTCTGGATAATCAGAACTTGCTCCTCTATGGGCAAAATTTATCATTATACATAAGCCTCCTATTTCTTACTCAATATAATTCATATTCTTATTTCCATAAACTAATACATTATTTTAATTATAATATTCTTAGAATTTATAGTACATATTTAACCATTTCACACAAAATTCCTATAATACCTACTCCGCATAAAAAACCAGTAAATACTCTTCTTCTAAAAATATAAAAAAGTGGCTTCCTTAAGAAAGCTCCTTTTTCAACTCATCATTCATAATTCATTATTATCACAGCAGTGCTTTACTTGTTATATATCCCCCAAAGATAAATACTAAATTCCATATAGCTATACCCATGGTAGAATAAATTGTAAATTCAAATATATCTTCTTTAACAGTTCCTGAAATCAAAGAAACTATAGTCCGTACAACTGGCAAAAGCCTACAAACAAACACACCTTTACTACCAAATCTTTTACTAAAATCAAAAGCTTTATCAATGGAACCCTTTGCTTTAGGAAATTTTTTCTTTATCCATTCTAATAAAGGATTTCCTACATAATATCCTACATAATATAGTGATATACTTCCTAAAACACCAGCTAAAACAGATATTATAAACATTCCAAAAAAGCTATATTCATTATTGGCAATAAGTACTCCTATGGCTGGTAGTATTACTCCACCTGGCAACCCAGGAAGATTTAAATACTCTAGATACACTATAAAAAACAAAAATATTATTCCATACTTTAATATGTATTCAACAACTAAATTAACATTATTTATCATAAACTTACCTCATAATCATTCTTAAAACGAATATACTTAATTTTATATTTCTATTATATATTAGATATGGTCACCTTTTCTATATATTATACTCTAAAGCTTTTTACTATAGTGATATAGTTATTTATCGTATAAATAACTATATCACTATATATCTTATTATCTGTTAATTAAATTTATTGTTAAATAACCACTTAACATTAATACTAAATTCCATATCCCAATACCAATTGATGAAAATATTAAAAACTCTATTAAACTTTCCTTTACACTTCCACATACTAAAGATACCAATGTTCGCACTCCAGGAATAAATCTGCATAAAAGTACACCATTACTACCATATTTATTTGTATACATTAAAATTTTATCTATTGTTTCCTTGCTTTTAGGAAACCTATTCTTTACCCAATTAATCATAGGATTCCCTATGAAATATCCTAAATAATACAACGTCAAACTTCCTAATATTGCAGCTACTAACGTTAGTATAAACACGTAAATAAAACTATATTCATACTTGGCTACAAAAACCCCTATGGCTGGCATTAAAATTGATGATGCTAAACCTGGAAAATTTAACTGTTCTAAAAATAAAAGTAAAAATATAACTGCTGTTCCATACTTTAATATATATTGGATTATTATTTGAGAATTATTCATATATCATTTTCCTTTCTTCATTACTATTTGCTTATATCATAATTCTTTTAAAGTATTACATCATTAATAATATTTACCACTTTTTACCATATTATTACTTATGAATTAAATCACGCTATATTTTTTACAAAATAATTGAAAATAATTATCACTTATTCTATTTTCCCTTTTTCTTTTTTAAATATAGTAATATAATAACTATATATTCGATAATAAGGAGATAATGAAATGACTTTAAACAGAAATGACCACTGCTGGTGTGGTAGTAATAAAAAATATAAACAATGTCACTTACAATTTGACGAAAAAATAGCACACCATCAAAGAAATGGTGCTGAAGTTCCTCCAAGAGAAATTATAAAAACTCCAGCACAAATTGAAGGTATAAAAGCTAGTGCTAAAATAAATACTGCAGTTTTAGACCTAGTTGCTAAAAATATTAAAGCAGGAATGTCTACAGCTGAAATAGATAAACTTGTTCATGACTTTACTGTATCTCAAGGAGCTATACCTGCTCCTTTAAACTATCAAGGTTTCCCAAAAAGCTGCTGTACATCAATTAACGATGAAATATGTCACGGAATTCCTAGTGAAGATGTAATTCTTAAAGATGGAGATATAATAAATGTTGATGTTTCAACAATACTTAATGGTTACTTCTCAGATGCTTCAAGAATGTTCAAAATAGGTGCTGTACACCCTGAGCTTGATAAGTTAGTTAATGTTGCTAAGGAATGTCTAGATTGTGGTTTAAAGGCTGCTAAGCCATGGGGATTCATGGGTGATATTGCTGAAGCTGTTCAAAAACATGCTGAATCCAATGGCTACTCTGTAGTTAGAGAATTTGGTGGACACGGAATAGGCTTACAATTCCACGAAGATCCTTTTGTTTCTCATGTTGGTAAAGCAGGAACAGGTATGCTTCTAGTACCAGGAATGACTTTTACTATTGAACCAATGATTAATATGGGAGCTCCAGATTTATTTATCGATGCAGATAATGATTGGACTGCATTAACAGCAGATGGATACCCATCTGCTCAATGGGAATATACAATATTAATCACTGAAGATGGTGCTGAAATATTAACTTACTAATTTTATTAACTAAGTAATTATTTAAAGTATAAAAAATAAGTTGTAGATTATTTTAAACCTACAACTTATTTTCTATAGTTCCTTTACTAATTCTCCATTTTTAGCACTTACTGCTTTTATCACTCTGCATATGGCATATCCTAAAAATACCACTGAATAAACTGCTATATTTAAAATATAACTACTATCCATGCTTACTTTAGGAACAAACATCAGCATTACATGTACTATTAGTTTAATTGCCATTTACTTTTAATATTTTTTCTGATATAATATTATTCCTTTATACAATAATATATATTGGTGTTATTGTATATAATTTATTTAAATTTGAAAGGTTTAGGTGAACTAAATGATAAGTGATAGAGAGTTAATTGTAAAAGCATTTGAAGCTCAAAACTTTTGTTACACTCCATATTCAAACTTCAATGTAGGTGCTGCACTACTTGGCACTAATGGAAAGGTTTATCAAGGATGTAATATTGAAAATGCTGCCTTTTCTCCAACAAACTGTGCTGAAAGAACTGCTTTCTTTAAAGCTGTTTCAGAAGGACAACAAGATTTCTCAGCTATTGTTATTGTAGGAAACAAAGCTGATGTTAAAATGGGCGAAGGTGATTATTGCGCTCCATGTGGTGTGTGTAGACAAGTAATGGCCGAATTCTGCAATCCAGAAACTTTTAGAGTTATCTTAGCTAAAAGTCCTGATGATTACAAAGAATTCTTATTAAAAGAATTATTACCTTTAGGTTTCACTAGTAAAGACTTTAAATAATTCTAATTTAATAGTAAAAGTTTTAAAAGATTAGTGTTGCAGCACTAATCTTTTAAAAACATATTATATCAAGCTAATTTAAAAATTTCAATATTTTTTACAAATTATTTTTTTCAGTTAATCTTAACATTTCCTCTACTTCATTTTTAGAAATAAATCTATATTTTCCATACTCAATACCATCTAATGTTATATTCATAATTCTCACTCTTTCAAGCTTTACTACATTATAGCCAAAAACTTTGCTCATTCTCCTTATCTGTTTATTTAATCCTTGAGTGAGAATAATTTTAAAAGTATTATTGTCCATTCTAAACACCTTACATGACCTAGTGACTTGTCCACATATTTCAACTCCACTGGACATACCTTTAATAAATTCTTCATCAAAATCCCTATCTAAAGTTACAATATACTCTTTTTCGTGTTCATTTTCTGATTCTAAAATCTTATTAGCTAAAACACCATCATTTGTTAAAATAATAAGACCTTGCGATAGCTTATCTAATCTTCCTACAGGAAAAATATACTCTGGATAATTAATATATTCTATAATATTACCCTTCACAGTCTTTTCTGCTGTACATGTTATCCCCACAGGCTTATTAAGTGCTATATATATCTTTTCTCTGGCAGAAACCGGCTCATCATCAATAAGTATTTCATCACTTTCCTCCACCCATTGACCTGGTATAGATAAAATACCATTAACCTTGACTCTTCCATCTTCTATATATCTTGCAGCTTCTTTTCTTGAACATATTCCTAAATTGCTTAATAATTTATTAATTCTCACTATATCACCTAATTCTATCATTTGTATAATATCTAAATTATATCATACTTAATCTTTAACATATCTAAAACCTTATATTTTATCAAAAGTGCGAATTTCTTTATAATTTTTTAATTATTTATAAGACTTCTAATCCTTATTACATCATTAGTTATTATATTATCCACCCCTAAATAAATAGCTCTCTGACCTTCCTCTTCATTATTTACTGTCCAAACAAACATCTCCTTACCAAGTTTATGAACTCTTTCTACAACTCTTTCATTTAATCCTTCATAGGCTATAGAAATAGCATCAATTTCATCAATATTAAAATCTTCTGCTAAACTTCTAGTAATATATCCTATTTTTATATTACTATTATAATTTCTAACCTTTAGCAATACTCCATAATTACTGGAGGTTATTATTACTTCTTCCTCCATATTGCATTTTTCTATTAATTCCGCTACAAGCTTAGATATTAACTCTTCATCGTTATTTACCTTTAAATCAATATTTATCTTTGACTTTCCTCTTATAACTTTTAGTGCCTTTTCTAAAGTAACAATTTTATCATCTTTCCCTATAGAAAAAATTCTTTTTCTATTAATATCATTAAAATTGATTTCAGAAATATTAAAACTTTCACCAGAATTTTTAATAAATACATCATCATGACTTAAAACAAGCTTATTATCCTTTGTCCTGCGAACATCAATCTCTATGTAGTCTGCTTTTTCTTCAATGGCAATATTAATGGCTTCAATACTATTATCTCTTGCTTTTAATGAACTTCCTCTGTGAGCTGTTATAAAAACCCTGTGCTTTTCACAATTTTTTTCTTCAGAAAGAATTTTATGTTCCAACAAATTATAAGAAAAAATAAATATAAATACTATTATTAAACGCCTAAAAAATTTAAAGTACATCTTATCACCTTCTTTAACTTTTAAAAAAAGGATTCTAAGAAAACTTCTTAAAATCCCCCTCCTATATTATATATTTTTAATGATTAATTAATTCTCCCTTAGTATTAATGCCCATATTTTGAATAATTATTAGCACTTTCAACTTAAGCTTAAAATATTATAGTAACTCTTTCCTTAACTCCATTAATTTATCTATATATTCTTCACAAGCACAAAAAAATTAACTTTAATAATTATTATTTAACACATCAAAATTAATAGATGTACCTAGTAATAATATTATTACTGCAATTAAGTTTTTATAAGCTTTTTCAATATCTTTTGGTTGAGAATTGCTATTATTTTTCACAGTATTATATGCATCCCAAAGAATCCCAACAAATATAGCAGTAACTATTAAATATATTAAATTAGATTTTCTAGGACTATCACTTAAATCCTCCATATTTTCTGTAAAATTAGTATTATTTATATTATCTAAAATTACATTTCTTTGCCAAAAAAGATATTCTATATTAATTATAACTCCATAAAGAATTAAAAATACAGCCCATATTGATATGTTAACAATATCTAATTCTTTGTATATTTCCCCTTGCTCTTGATTTGAGTTATTATTTTCAATATTGCTTGATTTACTTTTAAATGATTTCTTTTTATCTTTCATAATAACCCCTTTAAATTAACTCCTAGTTTATATTTAATATATGCACTTAATGCTTTATTCGTAATAAAAATAAATTTTTCTACAATACATATACCTTAAAACCGTATATTTATGCAACCACTTTGCATTTTTTATTATATTTTTGTATTTTTTTATATTTTTTATTTTAATTTAATATATTTATTCGACATTTTCATATTTATTTTTAAATATTGTAATTATTTTACATGGATTTTTATTTATTTTATTTGTATAATAAAAAACAAGTATATAATAAAGAAAGGAATAGATAATTATGTCATTAATTGGAATTTTAATTATTATAGTAGGCTTTGCACTAAAACTTGATACAATAGCAGTTGTTGTTTCTGCTGGTGTAGTTACAGGATTAGTTGCAGATATGAGTATTTCAGAAATACTTTCTACTTTAGGAACAGCATTTATTAACAATAGAACAACATGTCTTTTTATGTTAACTTTACCTGTAATAGGATTATGTGAAAGATATGGATTAAAGGCAAAAGCTATAGACCTTATAAAAAAAGCAAAAGGGTTATCTACTGGTGCATTATTAAGTGGATATACATTTATAAGAGAATCTTCTATTGCTATGGGAGTAACACTTGGAGGACATCCTCAATTTGTAAGACCTCTTATTAATCCAATGGCTGAAGGTGCATCTATAGCTAAATATGGAAATTTAGATGAAAAAGATATTGATAAAATTAAAGCTTATTCAGCAGCTTCTGATAATATAGGTAACTTCTTTGGTCAAAATGTCTTTATGGCAAACGCTGGAGTCCTTCTAATTTCAGGTACTTTAGAATCACTAGGCTATAATGTAGATACTCTACAAATAGCTAAAGCTTCACTTCCAATTGCATTAGCAGCATTTGCACTTTGTATTTTACAAAACTATCTTCTTGATAATAGTCTAAAAAGAAAGTACAACAAAAAATAATAGTTAGGAGGAAAAAGCTATATGGACATAACAAAATTGTCAAATACATTACTAGAAATATTTTATATCATGATAGGGCTATACATGGCTACTACAATGGTATTTACTTTAAAAGATAAAAATCATAAAACTAGAATAGGTACAGCTCTTTTTTGGGGTATAGTATCTGCAATTTTTATATTTGGTAAGTTGCTACCTCCTGCAGTAGTTGGTACACTTATTATTGTAATAGCAATATTATCTGCTTTAAAACAAATAAACATAGGAACTTTAAAACAACTTGATACTACATTTGCTCAATTAAAAGCTGATAAATTAGGTTTAAAAATATTTATACCTTCATTAGCTATTGCTTTTGTTGCTATGGCTATAGCACAATTCACTAAATTATCTGGTACAGTTGCTATCGGTATCGCTGCTGTTGTTGCATTATTATTAACATTTGCATTTACTAAAGCTAAGCCAATAGAATACATTGAAGATAGTAACAGAATGTTCCAATCTGTAGGTGTATTTGCTATATTACCTCAACTTCTAGCTTCACTTGGTGCTTTATTTACAGCTGCTGGAGTTGGTGATGTTATTTCTAATATAATTTCTGGTGTTATACCTGATGGAAACAGATTAGCTGGTGTTATTGCTTACTGTGTTGGTATGGCTTTATTCACTGCTATCATGGGTAATGGATTTGCTGCCTTTTCAGTTATTACTGTAGGTATAGGTGTTCCTTTTGTATTTGCTCAAGGTGGAGATCCTATTGTTTGTTCAGCTCTAGCATTAACAGCTGGGTTCTGTGGAACATTGTTAACACCAATGGCTGCTAACTTTAATATGTTACCAGCAGTATTACTTGAAATGAAAGATAAGAATTTAGTTATTAAAGCTCAAGCTCCTTTTGCTATTGCTTTATTAACTATTCATATATTATTAATGTATTTTTTAGGATTTTAAGGAGTGATATATAATGAAAGTATTAATAACAGGTTTTGATCCCTTTGGAGGAGAAAGTGTTAATCCTGCTTTAGAAGCAGTTAAAGCATTACCTGATACAATTGCAGGTGCAGAAATAATAAAACTTGAAATACCTACTGTTTTTAGAAAATCATTAGAAAAAATTGAAGAAAACATAATAAAACACAGCCCTGATATCGTAATATCAATTGGCCAAGCAGGTGGAAGATTTGGTGTTACGCCAGAAAGAGTTGCTATAAATATTGATGATGCTAGAATTGAAGATAATGAAAAAAATCAACCAATTGATATAACTATATTTGAAGATGGAGAAACAGCATACTTTACTAACCTTCCTATTAAGGCAATGGTAAAAGAAATGCAAGATGGAGGAATTCCTGCTTCTGTTTCAAACACAGCTGGTACATTTGTATGCAACCATGTTATGTATGGTATCATGTATATGATAGATAAGAAATATCCTAATATAAAAGGTGGATTTATCCATGTACCATATATACCTTCTCAAGTAGTTACTAAGCCTAATATGCCTTCTATGTCAGCATCTGACATAACAAAAGGATTAGAATTATGTATAAAAGCTGCTGTAGAAAACAAAGAAGATGTTAAAGCTGTTGGAGGCGAAATCTGCTAATGGAACAATATAACCTTTTTGTATATGGAAGCTTAAGGCCAAACTTCTTTAACTTTGAAAAATATTTAGAAGGAAAAACACTTGATATAAAGCCTGCAGTTTTAAAAAATATGGATTTATATCATATGCCTTACAAAGGCTATCCTGCAATTACTAAAGGTACTGGTGTAGTTGTTGGTGAAATAATTACTGTTAAAGATTATGATTCTACAGTAAAAGCAATTGACATCATGGAAGGATTTTTAGGAGAAAATAATCCTAATAATGAATATCATAAAATTCTTTTAGAAGTTAATCATTTAAATTCTAATAAAAAAGTGGCTTTCGCCACGCTCCCTTCGGGAATTTAATTTTAAGTATTCTAAAAGGCATAGAACTAACATCGGTT
>PPYF01098788.1_pt1 | contig 92276 bp, 85 predicted proteins | sample 1559871 | NCBI WGS metagenome assembly PPYF01 (sample SAMN08240021, study PRJNA423297) | Human gut metagenome, whole genome shotgun sequencing project.
GGTAAATATGAGTGTGCCGTAACACTCGAAATCATTGGGAATTTGTCTTACCCTGTTTTGTATGATTTTATTTTACGGTTAGGCGCTTTTTTCTGTTTTGGTTTCCTGTTGGGCTTCCTGTTCCAGTTTCTCAATGGCCAAAGGGGCGTTCTTTACTTCGTCCGGAATGACGACTTCTTTTCCCTGGTCGTAGAACAGCTGGATATCCAGGCTGGAGGTGGAGCTGTCAATCAGGCTCTGAATCATTTCCTTTTTCCGGTCATCCAGGTTCTTTTCCTTGGACACGGTTTCCAGAACGCTTTGGCCCAGGGAGTGGACCAGGGGCGTAAAGTTAAAGGAAATCCGGTTGTAGCGGGTCTTTTCCTTATCGATGGACACGTTGTAGCTGAAGTCCTTCATACTGGCCAGGGCCTTGCGCATTTGTTCGTGCTGTTTTTTCAAGGTCTTGGCCCAAAGGCTGTCGGAATTGTCACCAAAAAGCCGCTCGTTGTCCAGGGTAATCTTGATCAGCTGTTCCATTTCCGAATCCTGGAGTACTTGGACGGAACGCACCATTTTTTCAAAATCGGGCAGCATTTCTTCCTGTTTTTTGGCTTTTTGCAGGGTTTTCTGATCCAGTACTTGGACGGTTTTGGTCCAGCCTTTGCCGCTGTTGAAGTATTGGGTCACCTGCTTATCATCTTTGGACGCATAGAAAGAAAAAGGAATCTTTTTGCTGCCTACCCCGGCCAGGGGAACCACTTCTGCCGTGCCCTTGCCTTCCAGGATGTATTGGGGTTCGGCGGCTTTTTTGTCAGCCTGTTCCTGCTGCTGGACCATCCGGCCGTTTAGGGTCATGGTCCCCATCCCCAGCGGAGAAAAGATATTGCTGTGGATCTGGTATTGGATATATTTTTCCTGGTTGGTGTTTTTCTGGGCTTGGACCACTTCTTTTAACGCTGCCTGGTCCACTTTGGCGGCCTGGGCCGGAACCAGGGGAGAGAACAGGAAGCAGAGGGCTGCGGCCAGTCCTAAAACGCGTACGTTCTTAAAAAATGTCATAATAATCCTCCTTTGGCATATCTGACAATTACAGCATATAAGGATAGAATTACACATTGGAAGCAAAAAGTCAAATCCAGTTGCCCTAAATGGCAAATAAACTGAGAAAAGAATGGAAATATGGTATAATGAAACAAACGCTAAGAGAAATTTATTCTTAATTAATAGAACCCCATCTATAGATGGGAGGGAGGCTGATTTTTATGAAAATGCCCGTAATTTTTTCCGGTCACGGCAGTCCCATGGTGGCCCTGGAACATAATGCCATTACCCAGGAAATGAACCGGGTGGGGCAGGACGTATTGGCCAACTTTGGCAAGCCCAAGGCCATCCTGGCCATTTCTGCCCACTGGTTCACGCCAGGCACGTATATCCAGACGGCGGCGGAGCCCGACCAGATTTACGATATGTACGGTTTCCCCGATGCTCTGTACCAGGTAAAATACCCGGTGAAAGGCTATTTGCCCCTGTCCCAGGCCGTGGAGCAGCTTTTGGGAGAGAAAGTTTCCGTAAATGATGACTGGGGCATTGATCATGGCACCTGGGTGGTGCTGAAACATATGTTTCCCCAGGCGGATATTCCCGTGGTTCAGCTGTCCGTGGCCCAGGGCAGTACGAAAGAGGCCTATGCCCTAGGGCAAAAGCTGGCACCTCTTAGGGAACAGGGCTATTTGCTTTTTGCCAGCGGCAACGTGGTCCACAACCTGAGACGGGTGGAATGGGATAATCCCGGCGGCTCTCCTATGGCCCTGCGGTTTTCCCAGTACATTGCGGAGGCGGTGCTGAGCCGCCAGGACGAAAAGGTGCTCCACTATAAGCAGGCCCAGGACGCCGCCTATGCAGTACCCACCCTGGACCATTTTATGCCCCTGGTATACGCTTTGGGCGCTTCCCAGGGAGAGAAACCTCAGCTGTACAACCATTTGTGCAATATGGGGTCCATGGATATGACCGGCTATACCTTTGGTCTGGAAAAACCGGAAGCCTAGAAACCCAGCAAAATGGTGTGCTATAATAAAGCTGATTGCAGCAGGACCTGCGGTTTTCCCTGGGTCCTGCGTTTTCCTAAAGGAGGCTAATCCTATGAATAATGAAGTGTTGGAATCCATCCAGCTGCGCCGCAGCATCCGCAGCTATCGTCCAGATCCGGTACCCAAGGAGCTTTTGGAAGCGGTCATCAAGGCAGGCCTGTATGCTCCCAGCGGCAAAGGGTCTCAGGAAACCATCATCCTGGCCATTACCAATCCTGCTATGGTGAAACGGCTGTCCAAACTCAACTGCGAAATCGGCGGCTGGAAGCCGGATTTTGATCCTTTCTACGGGGCTCCGGCGGTTTTGGTGGTCCTGGCCAAGAAAGACCGTCCTACCCGGGTTTACGATGGCTCCCTGGTGATGGGAAACCTGATGCTGGCCGCCCATTCCGTAGGCTTGGGCAGCTGCTGGATCCACCGGGCCAAGGAAGAATTTGAACGGCCGGAAGGCAAGGCTCTGCTAAAATCCCTGGGCGTAGAAGGGGAATACGAAGGCATTGGCCATTGCATTTTGGGCTATGTGGACGGGGATATTCCTGTTGCCGCCCAGCGCAAGGAAAAACGGGTCTATATTTTGTCCTGATAAAAAAGCTCTGCACGTCCGGAAATTGCGGACGGCAGGGCTTTTTTCTTGGTTCAGGCTTTGGGCAGGAATACCACCGAGGGCGCAAGCTTCTGGTAATGGCTTTCCAGCATGGCCTTGTGGGACAGGAAACGGGCATCGTCAAAATACTTGGCCTTTTGGGGGCAGTACACCACGCAGGCCTGGCATTTGATGCAGATGCCGGGAACTTCATCAGTATTTTCCGGATTGATGGAGCCCATGGGGCAGACCTTGGCACAGATGCCGCAGTGGTCGCATTTTGCGCTGTCCGTCAGGGGTTTGGCTTTAAGGAATTTGGCGGGCTGTCCGTCTTCGCCCAGGGGAATGTAGTAGGGCGCTACGGGCTTTTCGTCCCCCAGGGTTACGGGCTTTAGGGGTTTGCCGCTTTTTAGGACTTCGGCGGCAGCCTGGGCAAGGGCTGCAAAAGCTTCCTTGTCCTGGGCGGTGGGGTGCTCTCCGCCAATTTGGGCAAAGGCATGGGGAGCAGCAAAAGCACCGGCTCCCAGCACCACAAAGCCATGGTCCTGGAGCTCATTGCGCAGTTCCGTCAGGGAACTGTCGTAGTTCCGGTTGCCGTAGGTTACCAGGGCAAGGGCCGGCGTACCCTTGCCTTCAAACAGGGTTTCAACAAAGGGCAGGGCTTTGTTGGGTACCCGTCCGGCGTAGGTAGGTGTACCAAAAACCACCAGGGTATCAGGGCCGTATTGGCGTTTTTCTTTTTGGCCAGCCGGCAGGGTAAAATCCTCGTGGTTAACGGGCAAGCCCAGCTTTTCGCCCAGGGTTTTGCCCAGCTGCTCCACCAGGGTCCGGGTTTGGCCGGTGGGACTGAAAACAACCGTTGTAATCTGTGTAAGCAAAATTATTCCTCCCCTAATCTAAAAACGACCTGAATTTTCACTCTTTTTGTATCATACCGCATTAACGGCCAATTGGCCATACTCTTTTTTTCTAGAGTGTTTGCACCGGGTAGCGGAATTTACTATAATAAAAGAGATTCGTACCTGACTTGGAGAGGGCGTGGAAAGAATGAGTGAGCTTGTGATTCGCGATGCAGCCTTAACGGATGCACCTGCTTTATGGAGCATTTATAAACCCTATGTGGAAAAAACGGTGATTACCTTTGAGACGGAAGTTCCCACGGTGGAAGAATTTGGCCGCCGGATCCAAAAGGTCCAGGAGCGGTATCCTTACCTGGTGGCTCTTTTGGAGGGACGCCCGGTGGGGTACGCCTATGGTCACCCGTTTGTGGGCCGGGCTGCCTACGATTGGGCGGCGGAACTGAGCATCTACGTAGCTGAAAACCTGCGCCATGCCGGAGTGGGGGGACAACTGTACGCAGCTCTGACAGACGCCCTGAAAAAGATGGGGGTGCTGAACCTGTACGCCTGTATTGGGGTACCGGACCAGGAAGACGAGTACCTGAACTTCAACAGTGCCCAATTCCACGCTCACCTGGGTTTTAAGGAAATCGGAACGTTTCATGCCTGCGGCTACAAATTTAACCGCTGGTACAACATGATTTGGATGGGAAAGACCATTGGGGAACATCTGGCCAAGCAGCCGCCGATTATTCCCTATCCCCAGCTGAGAAAAGGGTAAGGGAAACCAGGGCCTGGGAGTGGGGCCGGAAAGGAAGTCAGCAGCCATGGAACAAGAAGTGGTTTTGATTACCGGAGCCAGCAGCGGCATCGGCCGGGAAACGGCCATATTGCTGGCCAAGACCGGACATATTGTTTATGGGGCGGGACGGCGGATTGATAAGCTGGAAAGCCTGTCCGCCTTTGGGGTGATTCCCCTGTACATGGATATTACCAAGGAATACACCTGCGAAAATGCCATCAAGCGGATTTGGCAGGAACAGGGTTCCCTGGATATTCTCATCAACAATGCCGGCTACGGCTCCTACGGGGCCATTGAAGACGTGCCTCTAAGTGAGGCCCGGCAGCAGCTGGAAGTAAATGTGTTTGGGGCCATGCGGCTGGTCCAATACGTGCTGCCCATTTTCCGCCACCAGCATCGGGGCAGGATTGTTATGATTTCTTCCATTGCCGGCCGGGTGACGGGACCCTTTGGGGGCTGGTACCATGCCAGCAAGTATGCCCTGGAAGCCCTTACGGACGCCCTGCGCATGGAAACCAGCGGCACGGGCATCAAGGTGGTGCTGGTGGAGCCGGGCCTGGTAAAAACCGATTGGGGGCATATTGCGGCGGACCACCTGGAGTCTGTTTCCCAGGGAGGCCCCTATGCCCGGCTGGCAGCCCACGTGGCGGCGGGGATGCACAAGCTGTACAAAAGCCGCTGGTGCAGTCCTCCCGCGGAAGTAGCCAAGGTGGTCTTTCTGGCCGCCAACGCAGCCCAGCCCCAAAGCCGGTATCTGGCTGGCCGGGGTGCTTATCTGATTTTGTTCCTCCACGCTATTTTGCCCACCTCGCTGTTTGACGCCCTGGCCCGCCGGGTCATGAAAAAACTGTAAGAAGGTGAACCTATGGATGTAATTCGCTTGGGCAATCTGCAGCTTTCCCTGTTTCTCATGATCCTGATTGGCCTGGTGCTGATGAAACGGGGCATTATTGACGAAAGCGGCAAGCGCTGCCTGACGGATTTGTGCGTGAATGTGATTATTCCCTGCAACATCATCAAGTCCTGTTTGTTCCCCTTCAAGGGCAACCTGTTTGTAACCTGCGGCACCATTTTGCTGTGCGGGGCACTGCTGCAGCTTGCCTTTATGGTGCTGAACCAGTTCCTGTTCAACCGTTATCCGCCAGCCCGGAAAAAGGTGCTGCAATACGGCACCCTGGTGTCCAACAGCGGCTTTTTGGGCTACCCGGTGGCGGAAGGGGTGTACGGGACCCTGGGGCTGTTCTACGCCTCGGTCTTTCTCATTCCGCTGCGTATGGTCATGTGGTCCGTGGGGACTTCCTATTTCATGCAGCAGCCGAATCTGAGCCGCAGTGCCACGCTGAAAAAGGTGCTGACCCACCCCTGCCTGGTGGCCGTGTACCTTGGCATTGCCATTATGGTGACCCAGGTGAAGCTTCCGGGCTTTTTCACTATGACAGTGACCTACATCGGGAACTGCAATGCGGCCATTACCATGTTTCTTATTGGCACCATTTTGGCAGATGTGCCTTTCCGGACCATCTTTAACCGGGACAGCTTTCTCTACAGCCTGCTGCGGCTGCTGCTTTTGCCCGCCCTGGCGCTGGGTATCAGCCGGCTGCTGCACCTGGATCCTGTGGCCACGGGGATTGCCGTGCTGATGACCGGTATGCCGGCGGGGGCTACCACGGCTATTTTTGCCGCCCGCTACAGCAGTGATGCGCCCTTTGCTACCCAGCTGACCATTCTGTCCACCCTGCTGTCCATGCTGACCATCTTCTTCTGGTGCTACATTCTGCCTCAGCCTTAAAAAAACGGATGCCGTAAGGGCATCCGTCAAAATACTTCTTGGTCGATTCCTGTGGGAATCGGCTTTTTTTTTAGGGGCTATTCCACCCGCTGGACAAACTGCTGGACCGCCCGGGTGTACGCTTCCGGGTCCTCCGGCATTTCCATGGCGTGGGCTACCCCCTGGAACAGGACCAGCTGTTTATCTTTGCTGGTGCACTGGTCCGCCAGCTTCTGGGCAATGTCCGGGGGAATCAGGGTATCCGCGCTACCGTGGAGAAACAGTACCGGAGTGTCCATGTGGGCCACCTGGGAAAGGGGATCCAGGTCGGACATCCATTTGTGGGTATGGTAGTAAAGGGCCAGCTGGAAGAAGGGGTTCAGGGCGTCCATGCCCAGCACGTAATGGTCATCTTCCGTGTACTTGTATAGTTTTTCCTTGCCCAACTCCAACAGGTTTCCGTAGGAACTGTCGGCCACATAAAATTTCATTTCATGGCCCTGGGGACTGGCGGCGTAAAGCAGGGACATCCCGGCCCCCAGGGAAATGCCGTGGAAACCAATCTGTACCTGGGGGTCCCGGCTGCGCAGGAAGGCCACCCAGCCGTCCATATCCTCAATATCGTGGACACCCCAATCCGTATGGGTGCCATCACTTTCCCCATGGCCTCTCAGGTCCGGCATCAGCACGTTGTAGCCCAGGTTACGGTAAATGGAGGCGTAGCCCAGGCACATGGTCCGGTTCTGGAACAGGCCGTGGAGCAAGATGACTGCCCGGTGGCTCTGGGGATCGTTTTCTATATAGGTGCCCCGGAGCTTGGTGCCGTCCTTGGAGGTAATGACCACCTGCTCCCAGCCGTAGCGGGCTTCGGCCCGGTGGACCTGGTCCAGGTCATCCCGGTGGTTTTCCATCCCCAGAATCTTGTCCCAGGGGGCGCTAAAAAGCTGGTTATAGGCCGTATTTCCGGCGTACAGCCCGGCTCCCAAAAGGAGCAGCAGGCAAAGATAGATTACATAACGGATAAAATCCCAAATAAAACGCATGGCGCTGCCATCCCCACTTTCACTAAACCTCTATGAATAACAATCATAGAAACTTTTCGTTAGGAATGCAACGAGAAAATTTGACGAAACCGTGAAAAATTATGAAATCCCTCTCTGGGGGATAGGAAATTTATCATAAAACCATTATTATGTAAAAAGGAGAAAAAAGTCAACTCTTGTAATTTTATAGTTTAGGGCTATGATAACAATGGGAGAATTTATTTTTTAGAAAGGAGGTTTGCGCCATGCTTTTCAAGGAACGGACCAAAAGTCTGTTTGCAGATGCGCTGACCCGACTGTTGGAAAACAAAAGCCTAGACAAGATACGGGTGTTGGATATGGCTAAAGAATGCGGCGCAACGCCTCAAACGTTTTACTATCATTTTCATGATAAGTACGAACTGTTAGCCTGGATGTTTTTACGGGACTTCATGGGCTTTATGGGGCTCTCCCGCATTACACTGTCTGCCCAGCGCCTCACGGCGATGATGCAGGAATTGGAAGAGAAACGCGGCTTTTACCAAAAAGCGCTGCCGGAGGAATTGATTCCCCAGGTGTATCCCTATGTGGCTGCTTTTATGGAACAGGTGACAGAAAAAGCGCTGACCCAGCAAAAAGGAGCAGAAGCTTCGCTGGAGGAACGCTTGGACATCCGCTACCATATTTATGGCACCATTGGGTTATTGGCCGATTGGATCCATGGGCGGATTCCTCTGTCCGCAGCTGAACTGCAGCAGGTTTTTACGGCCCATACGCCGGCAGAGCTGCAGGCTGCATTGGACAACACGGTTTATTTTCCCGGGGATCTTGCGTTAAACAAAAGTAAAAATAAGAAGGAAATCGAAGGGAAACGGGGAAATAAATAGTAGAGCATGTTGTGCGTAAGTTATGTACAAGAGTACATAGACAACCAAGGGTTTAGCCGCTTCCTATGAGGCCAAGCGGAAAATCCGAAGCTCCTTTGCATGGATTTATAGCCAAACGAGGAGGGTTATTATGGAATTTACGAAAACGGTTCTCACGAAGATTGTCCAGGAAACCAGTGATACCTATAGCTTTATCATGGACGTGCCCGCAGGTTTTACCTGGAAGGCCGGCCAGCATGTAGCCTGGCAGATTCCTGGTTTTCAGCTGGATCCGGAAGACCGGAATACCCGTGTCTTCACCATTGCTTCTGCTCCGGAAGATGGGTATCTGATGTTTACCACCCGGATTGCAGAACCCCATACCAGCCTGAAAGAAGTGCTGCTGCACCAGATCAAACCGGGGGCAGAAATTGGTGTTGCCAAACCCATGGGCAAATTTGCCCTGGATACAGAGCACTACAAGGAAACCCTGATTTTGGCCGGGGGCATTGGGGTAACGCCCATTCGTTCCCTGCTGCGGCACTATATGGAACAGCCGGTAAACGGGCACAAGATTACCCTTTTGTATTCCGATGACCGGGGCGAATTTGCCTACGGGGATTTCTGGAAGGAATTGGAAAAACGGGTACCGGGGCTGGACCTGAAATTGATCTCTGTGCGGGATGAATTTACTGACGGCACCGATGCCTATGCCAAAGCTCAGGGCAATGCTGCAGAGTACCTGGTAGCCGGGTCTCCGGGCATGAACAAAGCCTTTACGGAACGCCTGGAAAAACTGGGCGTAGCTGCAGAAAATATCAAGACCGATGTGTTCATGGGCTACAAAGACTAACACCATGTGCTGTGCGTATGAAACTGCATAATTGATAGGTATTATACATATGCCAAAACCTGAACTACAATAGAGATGCCAAAGGCATCTCTATTTGTTTATGCCTAGGGGATGCTGAGAAATACAAGTTTGTGGGGGAGTGAGCAGGGTGAACAAACAAATGCAAAAAATTGCCGGACTGGTGCTTACGGTTTTGGTGGTGGGAGGCCTGGCCTGGGGGATTCGGGCTTACCAGCAGAAGCCGGCGGAAACCTCTGGCAGCGGGGCAGCGCCCAGTACCCAGGCACAGGACGGACTGGTGCTGATTCCCCAGGGAACGTTTACCATGGGCAGCCCGGACAGTGAACGCCAGCGGGAAAAGGACGAAACCGCCCATGAGGTTTCCGTAAGTGCCTTTTATTTGTCCCCTACGGAAGTGACCCAGGAGCAGTACCAGCAGGTCATGGGGGAGAATCCCAGCCATTTTCAGGGCCAACAGCTTCCTGTGGAGAACGTGACCTGGTATCAGGCCGTGGAGTTCTGCAACAAGCTGAGCAGCCAGAAAGGCCTGACGCCGGCCTATCAGGTAAACGGAAATACGGTAACCTGGGACCGGAGTGCGGATGGGTACCGGCTGCCTACGGAAGCGGAATGGGAATATGCCGCCCGGGCAGGAACCCATTCCATCTACTATTTTGGGAATCAGATTAACAGTGATCAAGCCAATTTTGAAGGGGACTATCCCTACCTAATCGAAGAAAACTACGTGGTGCAAAGGGACCCCAAGGTGGTGCCTTCCGCCAACCGGGGCAAAACTATTCCGGTGGATCAGTTGCCGGCCAATGCATTTGGTCTGCACAATATGCTGGGCAACGTATCCGAATGGGTTTTTGATTACTATGGACCCTATGGGACTTCGCCGCAAAAGGACCCGGCAGGGGCGGAAAAAGGGTCGCTTCGGGTTAACCGGGGCGGGGGCTACAACGATTTTGGCAAGCACCTGCGGGCAGCCTACCGCTCGGCCACGAATCCCCTTGACCATGACCAGAACCTGGGCTTTCGCATCTGCCGCAACGCCCAGCCGGGAAAAGGCCTGGTAAAAACCACGGCCAGTCTGCAGCCGGCTATGCCCGCCCAGCCCCGGGTGCTGATTGCCTATTTCTCCTATTCGGGCAATACCCGGAAGGCGGCCCAGCTGCTGCAGGAAAAGACTGGGGCGGACCTGTATGCCATTACCATGGCCCAGCCCTATACAGGAGATATCTACGAGGCTTCCCAAAAGGATCTGATGCAGAACGTGCACCCGGCTTTGGCAGGGGCCATGCCGGATCTGTCCCGCTACGATGTGATTCTCTTGGGCTATCCCACCTGGTGGGCCACCATGCCCATGCCGGTGTTTACCTTCCTGGAAAGCGGGGACTTTAGCGGTAAGCTGCTGTTTTCCTTCAGCTCCCACGGGGGTAACCGGTTTGGGGACAGTGTGTCCGACCTGGCCAAGGAGATTCCCCAGACTTATGTGGGACGGCCCTTTGAATTCCATTATTCCGGGGGCAGCAGCCTGTCCCAGGAACTGTCTGCCTGGCTGGCCCAGTGCGGCCTAAAGGAGAAGTGAAACGATGCGAAAGTTGAAAATTACCGTGGATATCCTGATGCTGGGGCTGTTTCTGTACCTGCTCAGCTACCACCCGGGAATGGGCCTTTTGGCCCACGGCATCTGCGGTATGGGCTTTTTTACCCTGGTCCTGCTGCACAACTGGCTAAATCGGAGCTTTTATAAGGTGCTTTTTAAGGGAAAATACCCTTTTCGGAGAAAAGTGCTGGTAACGGCGGATGTATTGCTGCTGTTGGCAACTCTGGTGCTGGCCCTGAGTTCTTATATGCTGGCAGGCATGGTTTTCCCCCTTGCCATTTTCCCCTTTGCCCCGGAATGGGGACGGGTCCATGGGGTGGCGGCCTACTGGGCGTTTTTGCTGATCGCTTTCCATTTGGGTCTGCATCTCCAGGGAGTATTGGGCAAGCTGGAACGGCGCTGGCACGATACGGCCTTTGAATATGCCGGGTACTTTTTGGAGTTTCTAGTACTGCTGCTGGGGCTGTATTGCTTTTTTGACAGTGGAATCTGGGCTCGGCTGGGTCTTCCCCTGGGCCGGGGACCGCACCCGGCTTTAGGGGCCTTTTATGGGGAAATGGCGGCCATCCTATTGGGGATGACCGTCCTGACCCACGGGTTCCTGGTGCTCACAGACCGCTAAAAGAAAATCCCCCGAGGAGAAGTGCTCTTCGGGGGATTTTTTTGTGCTATTGGGACATGCTTTTGAGAAAATGGCCGGTTTTGGAATTGGTGCAGGAAAGCAGCTGTTCCGGGGTGCCCTGGAACAGGATTTCTCCGCCCCTGGTGCCTCCTTCCGGGCCCATATCGATGACCCAGTCCGCCTGGGCAATCAGTTCCAGCCGGTGGTCCACAATCACCACGGTGTTGTGGTTGTCCACCAGCTTGCGCAAAAGGGCGTACAGGGTTTCTACGTCCCGGTTGTGCAGCCCGGTGGTGGGCTCGTCCAGAATATAGATATTGCCCTTTTTCTGGAGTTCGCTGGCCAACTTTACCCGTTGGACCTCGCCGCCTGACAGGGTGCTGGTGGGCTGACCCAGGGTCAGGTAGCCCAGGCCCACGTCCAAAAGGCTTTGCAGGGAGGTGCGGATCTTTTTGTCCTGGAAAAAGTCCATGGCCTGTTCAATGGTCAGGTCCATGATATTTTCAATGTTCCGGCCCTGGAACTGGTAGCTGAGCGCGGTGGGGTTGAACCGGTGCCCGCCGCATTCCTCGCAGACCTCTTCCACCGCATCGGCAAAGGCCATATCGTAGGTGATTTTCCCTTTGCCGTGGCAGACCGGGCAGGCTCCTTTGGAATTGGAGCTGAACCAGCTGGCCGGCACGTTGTTTTCCTTGGCGAACAGCTTGCGGATCTGGTCCATGATGCCGGTGTAGGTGGCCGGGGTGGACCGGATGGAGGTGCCAATGGGTTTCTGGTCGATGACAATGGCCTCTGGATAGCGGCTGGCAAATTCTCCGCAGACCAGGGAGGTTTTTCCAGAGCCGGCTACCCCGGTTACCGCCGTGAAAACGCCTTGGGGGATTTTCACGGTCAGGTTCTTCAGGTTGTGGAGGGTGGCATTTTCTACCAGAAAGGCTTCGCTCCAGGGTTTGGGCTGGCGGTTAATTTGGATTTTATGGAAAATGGCCTGGCCGGTCAGGGTTCCGGCCTGCTTCAGGCCGGCCACATCGCCCTGGTAGACAATCTGGCCCCCGTGGGAACCGGCCAGGGGGCCCAGTTCGATGACCTGATCTGCCAGTTCAATCATCTGCCGGTGGTGCTCCACAATCAGCACGTTGTTGTGCTGGTCCCGCAGCTGGAGCAGCAGGTGGCCAATGCGCTGGGCATCTGCGGGATGGAGGCCGGCAGTGGGCTCATCTAGGATATAGGTAATGTTGTTGAGGCTGTTGCCCAGGTGACGCACCAGCTTCAGCCGCTGGCGCTCTCCGCCGGACAGGGTGTCCGTGGGCCGGCCCAGGGAAAGATAGCCAATGCCCAGGTTCACCATGCGTTCCAGGGTATAGGAAAGCTGCCGGGCCAGGGAAATGCCCATGGGGCTTTGGATGGCTTCCAACAAAGGCAGCAGTTCGCTGACGGAAAGGTTCTGGTAGTCCACAATATTGTAGCCGTTGATTTTGGAGGCCAGAGCCTTGGCGTTGAGCCCGGTGCCGTGACAGCTGGTGCAGGGGCCTTTGTGGACGTGGGTCATAATTTCGTCCTGAAGGCTCTTTTTTAGTTTGCTGATGTCCCGGTTCAGGTACAGCCGGCGGAAACGGGGGAGTACCCCTTCGTAGTCCACATAGTCCACCCGGCCGGTCTTGTTGGAGCGAATCTCGATTTCCGTTTTTTCCGGGGTACCGTTCCGGAGTATTTCCCATTCTTCCGGGGAGAAGTCCCGGAGTTTTTTGTCCGGATCCAGGTACTGGTTGGTTACATACAGGTCCGCCTGCCAGCCTGCAGCAAATTGGCTGAAGCAGATGGCGCCCTCCCGCAGGGTCTTGTTCTCGTCAAACAGGCTGTCCTCGTCCAGGGTCAGCCGTTCTCCCAGGCCGGTGCAGTCCGGGCACATCCCCAGGGGATGGTTGAAGGAGTAGGCCATGGAGCCCCCGGCACTGGGGACCCCAATGCGGGAAAACAGCAGCCGGAGCAGGGGCGCAGCGTCCACGGCGGTTCCCACGTTGGAACGGCTGCTGCTGCCCAGGGTCCGCTGGTCCACCACTACGGCCGGGGTCAGGTTTTCGATAAAGTCCACCTTGGGCCGTTCATAATGGGGCATCCGGTTCCGCAGGAACAGGGGGTAGGAGGCCTGCCATTCCCGGCTGCTTTCCACCGCAATGGTGTCGAAGGCCAGGGAACTTTTGCCGGAGCCGGAAACGCCGGTAAAGACCACAATCTTGTCCTTGGGAATATCCACATCAATATTTTTCAGGTTATTTTCAGAAGCTCCGCGGATGCGGATCACATCTTCCTGGTTTGGCATATACAATCTTCCTTTCAGCAGTTATTCCAATGCTATTTTAGCATAGCAAAAGAAAGTTCCCAGGAATTGACCCGGAATCTGCATCCTTTGCCGCAGCTCATTTCTTAGAAAAAAGGGGGTGTGAAATAATACCCCCGTAAGCAAAAACGGCTTGCGAGCTCAAAAGAGTTCGCAAGCCGTTTTTGTTATTCTTTATAACCGTATCCTAATAAACTTCCTCAGTCAGTCCTGCGGACTGACTGCCCACACGCTTTGCGCTCATATCCAATTCTCAAGGCTGTATGCCGCAGAGAATTGGTTAATATGAGCCATGTGATAGCGGCCTGCAAAGTGAACCTGGAAGGTGAAGCTGAGCAGCATGCCGCGAACCACTCAGGGGCCAGTCTTAGGCCTATACGAGTCATGTGCAAAACGGGTATAGCAAAGGAGCATAGTTTGTAAATACCTGCACTACCCTAGTCTATTGCTTGACCAGTAGCGGCATAGAAGGCTTCCTGAGTGGTTCGCCGTGCTCCGTTCTCCTTCACCCTGCGGGTTCGGCTCACGGACGGCTATCACATAGGTCGCATATTCCAAATGTCATCGGGAAACTGATTGACATTTGGATGCGACCGTAAAGCGTGAAGGAAGTGTCGCCGTAAGGCGACGATAGAAGTTTCCTTATTTCACACCCCCAGATTTTTTAGGAATTTTCACTGCGGCTGAACAGGGCCACGCTTTCCACATGGCAGGTGTGGGGGAACACGTCCACGGGCTGGACTTTGCGCAGCACAAAGCCGTGGTCCCGGAGAATGGCGGCATCTCGGGCCAGAGAGGCCGGATTGCAGGATACGTACACCACCCGTTTGGGGCGCACCTGGGCGATGGCGTCCAGAACACGCTTTTCGCAGCCGGCCCGGGGCGGATCCAGCACCACCACATCGGGGCGGCTGCCGTGACGCACCAGGTCAGGCAGTTCCTTGGCGGCATCGGCGCAGATGAACTCCGTATTGGTTACGTGGTTGTGTTTGGCGTTTTCGTGGGCGTCGTGGATGGCGGCGGGCACAATTTCAATGCCCAGGGCCCGGCGGGCCTTTTGGGCCAAAAACAGGGTAATGGTTCCTGTGCCGCAGTAGGCATCGATGACGTTTTCCTTGCCGGTCAGAGCGGCGTACTGGAGGGCGGTTTCGTACAGCAGTTCCGCCTGCTCTGTGTTTACCTGGAAGAAGGAATGGGGAGAAATGGCAAAGGTGAATTTGCCCAGTTGGTCATGGATGAAGCCGGGGCCCCAGATGACCTTGTTTTTCTGGCCCATGATTACGTTGGTATGCCGGGTATTGATGTTCTGGACCAGAGTGGTGAAACCGGGAATCTGGGCCCTCAGCAGCTGGGCCAGTTCCTTCAGGTGGGGCACCACAGATTCGTTGGTGATGAGCACCGCCATCACTTCCCCGGTTTTTACCCCGGTGCGGCCCATAATGTGACGGACCAGGCCCTTCCGGCTGTCCTCTTCCAGCGCGGCAATATGGTATTGGGTCATCCACTCCCGGGTAATCTGGGCGATTTTGTTGTTGGTTTCCTGCTGAATCAGGCAGTCTTTCACATCGATGACCTGATGGGTTCCAGCGGCAAAGCAGCCAATCCGCAGCTGGTGGTTTTTGCTTTGTGCGACGGGCACCTGCATCTTGTTCCGGTAATGCCAGGGGTGAAGGGCTCCCAGGGTGTCCAGGACCTGCACCTTGTGGAAATGGCCAATCCGTTCCAGGGCATCTACCACGGTCTGCCGTTTATTGGCCAGCTGGGCCGGGTAGGACAGATGCTGGAGCTGGCAGCCCCCGCATTGCTTGTACACCGGGCAGGGCGGTTTTTCCCGGTCCGGGGAGGGTACCAGTACCTTTACCAGCTTGGCCTGGCCGTAGCTCTTTTTTACCAGGGTAACCTGGGCCTGCACCCGTTCCCCCGGCAGGGCACCGGGAATAAAGAAGGTGAAGCCGCTGACTTTGCCCACTCCTTCGCCGGAGCTGCCCAGGCCGTTAATGGTGCATTCGATATTTTCTTTGGGTTTAAATTGCATATGTGTATGTTCCATAGTCCTTCTATTATACCTGTGCGGCCCCTGGGACGCAACCGCAGGGCCGGGGAATTATTGGCAGCAGCCGGAATTCCCCTTCAGTGCATGAAAAAACGGGAAAAAGAAAGAAAAGAAGAATGATTATCAGGAATTGACAGATACCCTGTGGAATTGGTATGATAAAAACAGCAAGGACGCTGCCGGCTGTCGCAGCGCCCGTTTTTTCAAATCAGGGCGGCAGCTGAAAGAGTTCTTAGGAGGCGGTTATTGGATGGCAAAAGCATAGAGGAGGAACTACCATGGAAACGGATTTTCTTTTGTTGGTCTGCATTGGTCTGGGGGGTGCCCTGGGCTCCGTGTGCAGGTATTTGGCCGCAGCGGCGCTGAAGGGCGTTTGGGGCCACCATTTCCCCTGGGAAATGATTTTCGTCAATACCTTGGGCTGCGTGCTCATTGGCTTTTTCGCTTCGTATTTGTATGTCAAACTGCCCCATCCCCGTTGGGCGGCGTTTTTCTACTGGGGTTTTATCGGGGGCTTTACCGCGTTTTCTTCCTTCATTAAGGAGGGCATGCATTTCTTTTTGCATGGGGATCATGTGAGCGGATTTTTATATTTACTGCTGCAGAATACACTGGGGCTGCTGGCGGCTGGCCTGGCCTTTTGGGCCGGACGTTCGCTGCTCTGATGCTTGGATATAGGGGGACTGCCAAGGGCGGTCCCTTTCTCACTTATAGGGAAATCTAGAAAGAAGGCAAAAAATGAATCGATTTTTTCTCACCGTATTGGTGCTGGGCCTGGGCGGCTCGGCAGCGGTATGGAGTATGTACCGGACCGGGCTGTCCTTCCTCCGGCCCTGGTGGACGGCGCTGATTTTTCTCGTAATGCCGCTGCTTTTTGTGTTTAGCAATGTGTACCTGAATCTGCTGCCCCGGAGCATTACCCGGTTTCTGGCCTGGCTCAGCGGCCTGTGGGCGGGCTTTTGGTACTATTCCATCCTGACCCTTTTGGTATTTTTGCTGGTTTGGCTGGTGGGCTGGGTTGGCCATTTTCCCAAGGCAGCGCCTATGGCAGCCCGGCTGCTGTTTGCCCTGAACCTGGTGGTTGTAGTGGTTGGCTGCTGGCGGGCCACCCATCCGGTGGTCCGGGAGGAAACCTACCATACGGATTTGGCCCTTTCCGCACCCTACAAGGTGGTCTTTGTGTCCGACCTGCATTACGGCGGTTTGTTTGGCCGGGCTGATGCAGACCGTATGGTGCAGCGGATCAATAGCCTAAAACCCGACCTGGTGCTCCTGGGTGGGGATATGGTGGACGGGAATCTACTGCTTGTGCAAAAGGAAGGCACCCTGGATGCCCTGAAAAATCTCCAAAGCCGGGATGGGGTATACGCCGTGTACGGCAATCACGACCGGCGGATGGGTACGGGTCCCCTGGAACGGAAAATGCTGGAGCAGGACGGCATTCATTTCCTGGTGGATGAAAACCAGGAGGTAAATCCCCAACTGTCCCTGACCGGCCTGGACGATTACCTGTTTGGGGACAGACGGGTGCAGTTTGCTCCGGCTCCCGGCAAGTTCAATATTTTTCTGGAGCATGAGCCCCGGCATATTGAGGAAGCGGCCAAGGCGGGGTACAACCTGTATTTTGCCGGCCATACCCATGCAGGCCAGCTGTTCCCCAATCGCCTGATTACGAAAAAAATGTACTTCCTGGATTACGGCAGCCAAAAGGTGGACCAGCTGCTGGCCACCGTTTCCAGCGGCTACGGCCTGTGGGGCATTCCGGTACGGACGGGCCCCATGCCGGAAATCGTAGTGGTGAATATCGAAAAATAGAGAAAACAAAGCTCCCTTCCAAGGTGCGCCAAACACCTGGGAAGGGAGCTTTGTTTTTCTGTTACAGCAGGCCAAAGGCCTTGAAAAAATCCTGGTAGGCTGCGGCCTTCTTCTCCAGCTTCAGGGGGTAGGCCCGGGAAGTGGAGGGAAGGCGGGACAGGGTGTAGTGCCGGCCGCCCAAGGTAATGGGTACGCTGGCTCCCGATTTGGGCAGGGCCGGGGGATTTTCGCACTGGGCCAGCACTAGTTCCGTGGCTTTTTCCCCGGTGGTGGCCAGGGCCTGGCACTGGGGCAGCTGGTGCAGCATAGCCTTTAGGTCCGCCGGTTCTACTACCTGGAGAAATTTGTCGCTGGCGTTGCCCTTTTCCCGGATGGCCCGGAGCACGGTGGGGCCCAGGGCGATGCCCAGCCGGGACAGTTCCTGCTGGATTTTTTGGGGGTCAAAGGCCTTTGCTTCCCCTTTGCGGAAATAATCCGGGTTCTGGAAGAAAATCAGTCCCATAATCCGCCACATATCGTTTTGGAAGTTGGGATAATAGAAGTCCATGGCCCGCTTGCCGGCAGCCGGGGGAAAGGTGCCCAGCACCAGTACCCGGGCCTGGGGCGGCAGAAAGGGCGGAAAGGGATGGGTTTCGATGACAGGTTCTGTGGGTATTTTGGTCATGGCCGCCACCTACTCCGCATCCTTTAACAGATGGAATTCTTCCTTATGGTAATCCAGGATGCCTTCCTTTTTCATTTTGCTGAGCTCGCTGCTTAACGCGCTTCGGTCCACGCTGAGATAATCCGCCATCTGCTGTCGGTTAAAGGGCACGGTGATCCTGTCTTTTTTCTGCTTGGCGGCCAAGAAGGATAGGTAGGCAATGACCCGTCCCCGGATGGACTTGGACGAGGTGTGGAGAATCCGCCGGGACAGGGCCAGGTTTTTCCGGGCCAAGATGTGCAGCAGGTTTTCGATAATCTGGGTGTGCTGGGGGCAGCTGTGGGAGCAGGTGCGCATGACCTTGCTCAGGTCCATCATCAGCACGGTGGTGTCTTCCTCTGCCAGCACGTTGATCAAAAGCGGCTCGTTTTCCACGCAGGCGTAGGCTTCCGCAAACAAGGAGCCGGGTTCCGCCTGGCCGAGAAGGGTCCGGTTGCCCCAGACATCGTCGGTTTCGATAATCACCCGGCCGGTAAGCACCATGCTGACGGTGTGGACAATATCTCCGGCGTAGTGGATATAGGTGCCTTTTTTATAGGAACGTTCTACCCCGCCCAGGCAGTTCATCCGGCAAAGGATTTCCTGGGGCGGAACGTTTTTGAACAGGGCGGTTTTGCTTAGAAATGCAGTATCCATAGCTCCTCCTTTTCGTTGTTTTAACAACGTTTCTTTTCTCCAGTATACAACGGCTCCGGAAAGAAAGCAAGGCGGGTAAACCACTTGACGGGAAAACCATTCTGTGGTAAATTGTAAGCAATTTCATATGACATGAGCGATGAAAAGAAGAGTACCTTCGGCGCTGCGGCACAGAGAGCTTCTGTTTTGGTGAGAGGAAGAGCGGGCAAAGAGGAGAACATGGCCTTGGAGCTGATGGCTGAAGTGCAGTAAGCCGTCTGGGTGTGCCCATTACAGCACTGGAGTATCCGACCAAGTCACGTACTCGAGAGGCTTGGCCTGGCCAAGCGAAGCTGGGTGGTACCACGATGCTTTCGTCCCTGCAGGGGGCGGAGGCTTTTTTTATTGCAGAAAAGGAGTGGAAATTATGCCAATTAAAATTGCGAGTCATCTGTCGGCAAAAGCCAAACTGGAAGAGGAAGAAATTGTTACCATAGATAGCGATCGGGCTGCAACCCAGGATATCCGTCCTTTGCGTATTCTGATTCTCAACCTGATGCCCTTAAAGAAACCTACGGAATTACAGCTGCTGCGCCTTTTGGGTAATTCCCCCCTGCAGCTGGAAGTGGACTTCTGCCGGCCGGTAAGCCGGGTGGGCACCCATACGGACAATTCCTACCTGGAAAGCTGCTACCTGGAATTTAACGATATCAAGGACAAATACTACGATGGCTTCATTGTCACCGGGGCTCCTGTAGAAAAGCTGGAGTTTGAGGAAGTGGAATACTGGCCGGAAGTGGTGGAGTATTTTGAATGGGCCCGGGACCATGCCTACTCCGTGCTCCATTACTGTTGGGGCGCACAGGCCGGCCTGTACTATTACTATGGGGTTGCCAAACGGATGCTGCCCCAGAAAATCTGCGGCATTTATCCTTACGGCCTGACGGTGCGCAACCATCCGCTGCTCCGGGGCTTTGACGACCGGTACTTTATTCCCCAATCCCGGTACACCTCCGTGGATGACCAGGCGGTAGATGCTTCTGACAAACTGGATGTGCTCAGCCGCAGCGTGGAAAACGGCATCAATATCTGCTGCAGCCACGATATGCGCCATATTTTCGTTATGGGGCATTTTGAATACGAACGGAATTCCCTCCAGGATGAATACATCAGGGATAAGAATAAGGGCCTGAATCCTGCCCTGCCGGCCTTCTATTATCCGGACAACGACAGTAGCCAGCAACCCTGCTTCAAGTGGTGCAGCTATGCCCACCTGTTCTACCTGAACTGGCTGAACCGGGTGTACCAGGATACGCCCTATGATTTGACCAAACTTACCCGGAAAGAGTAAGAGGCCCTTGGAGAAGAAAGGACATTCCATGGAAGCACTAGCCGCAAAGGAAGATCTGTACTATATGGACCTGGCTCTGGAAGAAGCCCGGCAGGCGGCCCGGGAGGGGGAAATCCCCGTAGGGGCGGTGCTGGTTGTGGACGGGGCGGTCATTGCCCGGGACCACAACAGACGGGAACAGCTGCCCGATGCCACGGCCCATGCAGAGCTGCGGGTAATCCAGGCGGCTTGCAGCAAGCTGGGCCGCTGGCGGCTGCCGGACGCCGTGCTGTACGTGACCCTGGAACCCTGTCCCATGTGCGCCGGAGCCATCTGGAACGCCAGAATCGGCCGGGTGGTGTACGGGGCCTACGATAGTGCAGCGGGCTGCTGCGGCTCCCTGTTTAATTTTCCTGGGCAGCCTTCCCTCAGCGTAGGCACCCAGGTTACCGCCGGCGTCCGGGAAGAGGAGTGCCTTCAGGTACTCCAGGAGTTTTTCCGGGCCCGGCGGTCCGAATAGGGGTGCAGTAATTCAAGAATTTTAGATTTGTTTTCTTTCTAACAATTGTGTTATAATGAGAACTCACGGATGGGTGTCCGAGTGGTCGAAGGTGCTTGACTCGAAATCAAGTATACCGCAAGGTATCGTGGGTTCGAATCCCACCCCATCCGCCAATATTTGTTACGTAAGACCGGAAATTCTTTTTTCCTGCAAGCCAGGCTGTCTGCGGCTGTTTGGCTTTTGCAGGGAAGGGAGAGTTTCCGGTTTTTGGCATTTTGGGGGGAATTGTGCGCACAAGCTGCGCACAATGGACAAAAGGCCCTGCCAGAACAGCACACTTTTTGACGGAAGCCGGAGATGGAAAAAACTTGAACCTGCCCAAAGACTTTGCTATGATAAAGGATAACAGTGCAGGGACGTGTTTTGTATGCAAGCACCTGCCCGCTGGATTCTGGCTGGTCCACGGCAGATTCCGTGACCGCCAATTTTAGGAGAACGGTGGCGTCCAAATGAGAGTAAGAAATGTCTGGGCGGAAGTGGATTTATCCGCAATTGCCCATAACGTGCAGGTGACCCGGAAGGTATTGAAACCGGGAACAAAAATCTGTGCAGTGGTCAAGGCCGATGCCTATGGCCACGGAGCTGTGCCTGTTGCTACGGCAGCATTGGCCGCCGGCGTCAATTACCTGGCGGTTTCCATGACCCAGGAAGCCGTGGAACTGCGGGAAGCGGGGATTATGGCCCCCATCCTGATTCTGGGCACCATGACCCCGGAACACGAAAAAGCCATTGTGGATTATCAGATTACCCAAACGGTGTACGACCTGACAACGGCCCAGGCCCTTTCGGCCATGGCCTTGCAGGAAAATAAGACGGTGAAGGTCCATTTGGCCGTGGATACGGGGATGAACCGGATTGGCTGCCGTCCATCGGAAGCGGCGGATTTGGCCGAAGCCATCAGCCATCTGCCCCATGTGGAGCTGGAAGGCCTGTTCTCCCATTTTGCCACTGCTGATGAAACCAACAAGGATTACGCCCAGCATCAGGTTGCCTTGTTTAACCAGGCCGTGGAAAGCATCAAGGCTCGGGGCATTGAGATTCCCCTGATCCATTTGGATAACAGCGCCGGCATTACGGAAATGCCCGGCACGGAATTCAATATGGTGCGGCAGGGCATTACCCTTTACGGCTGGTGGCCTTCCAAGGAAGTGAAGCAGTGCCTGGACATTCGGCCGGTGATGAGCCTCAAGGCCGAAGTGGTCTTTGTAAAGCAGGTTCCCGCCGGGGAAAAGGTCAGCTACGGCTGCACCTACGAAACCAAGGAACCTACCCTGATTGCCACCCTGCCCCTGGGCTATGCGGACGGGGTTTCCCGGAAGCTGTCCAATAAGGGCTATGTGAGCATCCGGGGGTATAAGGCACCCATTATTGGACGGATCTGCATGGATCAGTTCATGGTGGATGTAACCCACGTGCCCAATGTGCACGCAGGGGATGAAGCCGTGATCTTTGGGGATGGCGCCATTTCCCTGGATCAGGTAGCGGATTGGTGTGGGACCATCGGGTATGAGGTGCTATGCTTACTGAGCACCCGGATTCCCCGGAAATATACGTACCACTATACCATCCGCCATTATGTGAACAACCATTTCTGAGAAGTGGCTGGCGTAGGAAAGCAGGAAGGCGCAGGACAGTAAGCAGAAAGGCAGCAAAGCAGCATGGAAAACTACAATCCAATTACCCAAGAAGTGCTTGAAAAATTAAACGCCCTGGTGGGCGAAAAGTATGTATGGACGGATCCGGACCATCTGGAGCAGTATAAAACCGATGAGGAAACGGATCCCCGGCTGTTCCGGACCCCTGAAGCGGTGGTGGCTCCGGAAACTACGGAGCAGGTGGCAGCCATTATGAAGCTGGCCAACCAGTACGGTTTCCCGGTTACGCCCCGGAGCGGGGGCACCAGTGTTTCCGACGGAGCCATTGCCGTGTGCGGCGGGCTGGTACTGCTGCTGGAACGGCTGGACAAGATTGAAAAAGTGGACGCGGACGGGATGTACCTGATTGCCCAGGCCGGGGTTCCCACGGTGAAGGTCCAGGAAGCAGCCCGGGCCGTAGGCCTGTTCTACGCAGGAGATCCCTGCAGCGCCGACAGCTGCCTGATTGGGGGCAACCTGGCCACCAATGCCGGGGGCGACAAGGCCGTACGCTACGGCACCACCCGGAACCAGGTCCACGCCATCGAAGTGGTGCTGCCCAACGGCGAAATCGCCAACCTGGGCACCCGGAGCAAGAAAAACAGCACCGGCTACTGCCTGGACCAGCTGGTGATCGGCAGCGAAGGCACCCTGGGCATCATTACCAAGGCAACCCTGAAGCTATTGCCCCTGGCACCGTATAAGGCGGACGTACTGGCGGTATTTACCGACCAGGAAAAGGCTGTCAGCCTGGTACCCATTTTACTGAAGGCAGGCCTAAATCCCACCAGCGTGGAATTTATGGACAATGGTTTCGTAAGGTCTGCCAGCGATTATTCCAAAATCCGGCTGGCCCATTACGAGGACGGCTCCTATGTGATTCTTACCCTGGAAACCTTTGATGAGGACGAACTGGAAAAGAAGCTGGAAAAGCTGGATGAACTGTGCCGGGAAAACGGCGCCGACGATGTGATGATTGCCGACGACCGGGTTTGGACGGTGCGGAAGAATTGTTTGGAAAGCGTCCGGGTACTGAGCAAGGTAATGACCAGCGACGATTTTGTGGTGCCCCTGGACAAGATTGCCCAGACCATCAACGAACTGTCCAAGGTAGCGGAATCCTATCCCTTCCAGGTATTTACCCTGGCCCATGCCGGGGACGGGAATCTGCATTTCTCCATTCTGAAGGGGAATATGACAGATGAAGCCTGGGAAAAGGCCCTTCATGATTTCCATGCAGAAGCCTATCCCTATATTTACGCCATGGGCGGCAAACTCAGCGGCGAACACGGCATCGGCGCCAAGAAGGTGAAGCAGCTGGCTTCCCTGGCAGATCCTGGGGAATTGTACATGATGCAGACCATCAAAAAAGCCCTGGATCCCAAGGATGTTTTGAATCCGGGCAAGGTGCTGGCCCAATACTAAGAAATAAAAAACGCTTTCTCGCAGGTTTGGCGGGAAAGCGTTTTTGATTAACTCAGGCTGAAGTGGGGGAGCGGCAACAAAAAAAGCCTGCAAACCGAAGTTCACAGGCTCTTTTTATTTTCCCGGCGGGCTGCAGCAACAGGCACCCCTGCGGCACATGAAGGGATCTGCTTATTGCTGCTTCCTTCCGGACCTGACAAGGTTCACAGGACTCCATTGCGCAGGACCCGCCGCTGCAGTCCGCCGGAAAAATAAAAGCCGCTTGACGCGGCTGACAGACAAAATGGCGGAGAGTGAGGGATTCGAACCCTCGATACGGTTTCCCGTATACACGCTTTCCAGGCGTGCTCCTTCAACCGCTCGGACAACTCTCCAGGTTGAATTGCTTAGATAAAGCTATTCAATTGTTTGCAGTAGTCTTGAAGACAACCACGAGGTACAGTATAACCAATTTGCGCTCACTTGTCAACATTTTAGTTGAATTTTTTTAGGGAAAAAAGGTATAATAGCTAAAGCACATTGTTCAGATAGAACAGAAAGGATGGGAAGTATGGCATACGTTGCTCTGTATCGCACCTGGCGGCCGCAGACCTTCGAGGATCTGGTGGGGCAGGCGCATATCAAAACGGCCCTTTCCAACGCCCTGGAATCGGGAAGAATTTCCCATGCGTATCTGTTTACAGGGCCCAGAGGGTCAGGGAAGACCAGTACGGCCCGGATTTTGGCCAAGGCCCTGAACTGTGAGCACGGCCCCACAGCCCACCCCTGCAACGAATGCACCCTGTGCCGGGAAATTACCGAAGGCACAGCCCCCGATGTCATTGAAATCGACGGGGCCTCCAACCGGGGCATTGAAGAAATGAAAAAGCTCCGGGATCAGGTGTTTTTTGCCCCGGCAGCCTGCCGTTATAAAGTCTATATCATCGACGAAGTCCATATGATTACCACCGATGCCTTCAATGCGCTGCTGAAGACCTTGGAGGAACCGCCGGAGCACGTGGTGTTCATATTGGCCACCACGGAGCCCCAGAAGATTCCGGCCACCATCCTGTCCCGGTGCCAGCGGTACGATTTTCACCGGGTAACGGTGCCAGAGATTGCCGAGCATCTGGAAAAGGTGGCGGAAGGCAGCCATATTCAGGCGGAAAAGGAAGCCCTGCGGCTGATTGCCATCCAGGCGGATGGGGGCATGCGGGACGCACTCAGTCTTTTGGACCAGTGCAGCGTCATGGCCAGTCCCATTACGGCCGAAGCGGTGCGCCAGATGATTGGCTCCGCCGGCCGGGAAAAAATCCGGCTTCTGACCGAGCAGATCGGCAAACAGGATTTGGCCGGCGCTTTGGCTACCCTGAACGCTCTTTTGGAGCAGGGCAAGGAGCTAGAGCAGATTTTGGCGGAGCTGATGGAATATTTCCGGGCTCTCCTGCTGTATCAGGTGGACCCGGCCTATCAGGATATTTACGTAACCGATGAGGAAACGGAACTGGCCCGGCTGGCCCCCTTGTTCAGCCGGCCCCAGCTGATGGCCAGCGAAGAAAAGCTGCACCAGGCAGCGGCCGAATGCAAGCGGTCCCTGCGCAAGAAAATCGTGGGGGAGCTTTGCCTGTATGACCTGTGTAAGCACCAGGGGTCGTCAGAAGCGGCTTTGGAAGCCCGGATCCGCAGCCTGGAAGAACAGGTGGCGGCCCTGACCGCCGGCGGCTTTACGGCTCCGGCAGCGGCACCCTTAGGCGGCAGTGCGCTTCCGGCAGCCCCGGCTTTTGCTTCGCCGGCAGCGCCGGCCTTTACGCCTAAAACTGCCAGTGTACCTGACGCACCGGCGGTGCCAGCCTGGACGCCGGAACCGGCCGTTTTCCCCAAGGCAGAGCCCAAGCCCCCGGCAGCTCCGGTGGTGCCTAGTGCGCCAGTGGTTCCTACGGCTGCGCCAGCAGCTGCTGCCGCAAATGTCACACCTCTGTCACGAGAAGGGGTTGCACAAGGGGAAGAACTATGGCAGACTGTGATACAGGGGCTAAAGCAGCGCCGGAAACGGGCGTTTTTGGTATACGCCAAAATGGCCCAGGTGGGCTCTTTTGCCAACCAGGTGCTGACTTTGGTAGTGGATTCGGAAAGCCTGAAAGAGCGCTTTGAAACCCCGGATCTGCACAATCTAATGACGGATATTTTAAAGGAGCGCACGGGACAGCCCATTGGGCTAGCCGTGGTGCTCCAGGCTGGAGGTTTGCCTCCGGAACCGGCCCGCTGGGCGGCGCCCCAAACGCCTCCCCAGCCCGCAGCTCCGGTTGCGCCCAAGGCCGCTCCCCAGGCAGCCCCGGAGCCTGCGCCTCAGGCAGCAGCTCCGGCCCCGGCCGTAAATGAGCAGCCAGCCGCCAAGGAAAAGCCGGCGGAACCGGAGGAATTGCCTCCGGGCGTAAAAAAGGCGCTTTCGGTATTTGGCGGTAAGGTATATAAAGAAGAACCATAACACAATTTCAGGAGGAATGAACCAATGTTTAAAGGCGGAATGGGTATGAACAACATGCAGGGCATGCTGAAGAAAGTACAAAAAATGCAGAGCGAAATGAGCAAGCTCCAGGAAGAGCTGAAGGAGCGCACCGTAGAAGCCACTTCCGGCGGTGAAGCCGTAAAGGTCGTGGTCAACGGCAACAAGAACCTGGTAAGCCTGACCCTGTCCCCGGACGCAGTGGATCCGGAAGACGTAGAAATGCTCCAGGACCTGATTGTGACGGCTGTCAACGAAGCCATGAAAATGGTGGACGACATGACCGAAAAGGAATTGGGCAAGGTTACCGGCGGCATGAAACTGCCCGGCATGTTTTAAGGCAAAATCATGCGAATGGTAAAACCCATGGCCCGGCTGTACGAACAGCTGCGGAAGCTGCCGGGCATCGGGTCCAAGTCCGCCCTGCGGCTGTCCTACCATGTGCTGGACATGAAGCAGGAGGATGTAGAGGCTCTGGCCCAGGCCCTTTTGGATGCGAAGAAGCACGTCCATCTGTGCCGGCAGTGCTTTGATTTGTGCGAAGGGGACCTGTGCGAAATCTGCCAGGACGCCAAGCGGGACCAAAGCCTGGTGTGCGTGGTGGAACAGCCCCAGGATGTAGCTGCCATGGAACGGACCCGGGGCTACCAGGGCCTGTATCACGTGCTCCACGGAGTCCTGTCCCCCCTGGATGGTATTGGGCCGGACCGGCTGAAAATCCGGGAACTGCTCCGCCGTCTCCAGGACGGAAAAATCAAGGAAGTGATCCTGGCCACCAATTCCGATGTGGAAGGGGAAGCAACGGCCAATTATTTGGCCGGATTGATCCGTCCCACCGGGGTGAAGGTCAGCCGGATTGCTCATGGTCTGCCGGTAGGCGGGGACCTGGAATATGCGGACGAACTGACCCTGTATAAAGCGCTGGAAAACCGGCGTGAGTTATGAAAGGTGAAATACCATGGAAGTTTGGGCTGTAGGCGCTGCGGCGCTGGTTGTGCTCTTTATTGTCATCAATATGTTTTCCCTGTCCCTGAAGCTTTTGTGGAACGGCTTCTGCGGCATGGTGCTGTTGTGGATTTTCAATATGGTAGGCTCCCTGGTGGGCGTAACGCTGCATATTGATGTGGTTTCCGCCCTGGTAGCCGGTTTCTTCGGCGTCCCCGGGGTTGTCCTGCTGCTGCTGTACCAGCTGGCGGGGCACTGAGCCTATGGAACTGCATAAATCGGATAACGAAAAAGTCCGGATTTTGTGCTACCTGATGATCGGCGGCACTGAGGCCCTGTTTGAATGGGCGCTGGTTTACCTGTTTAGTCAGGTCTGGGGCTGGAATTATCTTCTGGCCACAGCCCTGGCCTATTTCTGTTCCACAGTCTGCCACTACCTGGCCACCAATATCTGGGTTTTTACCAGTGGTGTCCGGTACAGCAAATCCAAAGAGTTTTCCCTGGTGCTGCTGGTTTCCACCATGGGATTGGTACTGAATGTGCTGCTGATGCGAATTTTCGTTGGAGCCCTGGGCTACAGCGTAATGCCGTCCAAAATTGCAGCCTCTGCCCTTGTGACAGTTTGGAACTATTGTTCCAGGAAAAAATGGATTTACTAAAGGAGTAAGTTTGCCATGCTTCGTCAAATCGTAGACATCGATGCATTTCACAAGGTGCTGCTGGTGCACAATTATAGTGCCGGAAAACAGACCTTTTTCAGCGGCATCCACAAAAACGTGGATAAGATGGCCAAGCAGCTGCTGCAGCTGTACGGACCGGATCGGTTCGAATACGTCCAGGTCTCTACTTTTGCCGCCACCCAGGAAGTGGGCCGGCGGATCTGCGAAGAAAAGGTGGAGTGGGTGATTGTGGCCGGCGGGGACGGGACCCTGCGGGCTTTGGTGGAAGTTTGTGTGGATGCGGATTACTGGCCCTATGTCAGTATCTATCCGGCAGGCACTGTGAACCTGGTGGCCAAAGAGCTCCAGCAGCGCACCGACGTGAACAACTGGATGTTCCAGGTTTCCAAGGGCTTTACCACCCCGGTCTGCCTGGGCCGGGCCAACGACAGGATTTTCCTGACCGTGGCCGGGATTGGGGTGGACTCCCTGGTGGTGGATAAGGTGACCCCCAAGGAAAAGAAATATCTGTCTACGCTGGCCTATGTGCGCCAGAGCGGCAAGGTGGTGGGCAGCGAAATGCTCCTTCATAACTGGAAGTACCGCTTCCAGGTAATGATTGATGATGATGGGGTTTGGCACGAGGCCAGCTCCGCCATTGTTACCAAAAGCCGCTACTATGCCGGCCGGTTCTCCCTGGTGAATGGGGGCTCCCTGTCCAATCCTGTGCTCCACGTGTGCCTGTTTACCAAGGACCGGTGCGTGGATTTCCTGCGCTATACGGCCCTGATTGCAGCCGATATGCTGAGCCTGGACAAAAGCGTGGAAATCTACCCGGCGTCCCGGGTAGAAATTCGCTGCAACGTGAAGCAGTTTGCCGCAGAGCTGGACGGAGACGCGGTGGTCACGTCGCCGTTGTCCATTTCGCTGCTTCCCAAAGCACTCCAATTTATTTCGTAAGGAGCGGCTACTGTGAAAAAAATATCTCTTGGGGGACTGATCGTACTCCTTTTTTTGGCAATTGAATTCGTCTACAACTGGACCCTGGTCCAGGACATTCGCCCCTTTCCCTGGGCAGAATGCTGGTACCATGCCCTGAATGGCTTCCTCCGGGACCTGCTGCTTATGGGGGTGGCCCTGTTCCTGTACCGGGAGCGGCGGAGAATCAAGGACAGAACCCTCCGGTATTTTCCGGTGGTAGTGGTGGGCATTCTGTATCTGCTGGATGCGGTGTTTATGGTCACCTACCTGGAAATGGATACGGGCTTTATGACCGTCCTTTCCGTAATTACCGGGCTGTTCAACAATATTGTCCTGGTACTGCTGTGCGCCATGCTGTACCACCACTGGCCCAACCGCCCTATGAAGGCCCTGTATTTCCTGGCGTACTATTTCACCTGCATCATTATGCTGGGGGACGCCATTTACTTCTGGAATACCTCCATGCACGTGGAAAGCGTGCTGTTTGAGAACCTGAACTGGTATGCGGCCAAGGGCATTCTGGAAACCACAGCACCCTGGCAGCTGGCCGTAATCGCAGTGGTGCTGCTGGCCTTTATTCCCCTTTTCCGGGTGGTGCATCCCAAACGGAAAAAGCCCAACCTGCCCTGGTCCCTGCTGTGCCTGGTGATGTTTGCCATGGGCCTGAATGTGGCCTATGCGCTTTTGGCGGAAGGCACCTACAAGGCCATTGACAGCGTCAGCGGCCTGGATATCGAGGTGGACCTGGAAAAGACCCGGAAACCTACCCGCAACAGCATTGCTTATCCCATTAACGTGAACTTTGTGGGCAAGGCCCTGTTCAAGACGGATAAGGTGGTCAAGGAGCCCTGGAAGTATACGGAACGGACCTTGACGGACCAGGATAAGGAAGCCCTGTCCAAGCTGGGCATCTATCCCAAACCGGAAGCGGTGCCCCGGCAGCAGCCGGCCTACGACCGGGTGGTGCTGCTGATTTTGGAATCCGTGCACCGGGACTACATTCATTACTACAATTCCAATATTCCGGCGGAAACCACTCCATACCTGGACTCCCTGCTGAAACGGTATCCCAAGGTGGACCATTACTACTCCTCGGCGGTGCCTACCACCCAGGGCCTGAATGCCACCTTCCGCTCCCAGCTGATCTACGATGGGGACCTGCCGGGAGAAAACCAGCCGTCCCTGTACCGCTCTATGCAGGGGGCGGGCTACACCGGCTATTTCCTCAGCGCCTCCAGCCGGTACTACAACAATGAGTACCGGGAGTATCCGGCCCAATTTGGCATGGAACATTACCTGGCCAAGGAAGACATTGCCGGTATGGGCTACAAGGGTGCTAGCGGCTGGGGCTTTCACAATGATGTGATGTACGATGCCGCCCTGCGGATCTTGAATGAGCACAAAAACGACAAGCTGCTGCTGGTCTGCAAGACCCTGGATATGCATCAGCCCTATCCCTATTACGGCTACAGCTATGCAGAAATGCCGGAATCCGTACGGGATCAGGGAACGGCCACGGTCTGCGGCATGTACTGGGTGGACAAGACCTTGCAGCACTTCTTTGCGGAAGCAGATGCGGAAGGACTGATGGATGACCGGACCCTGTTTATCGTTACGGCGGACCACAACCCCCATTCCGGGGGTGAATACAAGACCCTGGTGGATAATCCCCAGGATAAGCAGAGTGTAGCTCCCATTCCCTTGCTCTTTATCTCCAAAAATTTGGCGCCGCTCTTCCAGCTGGACGAAACCATGTATGCCAGCCAGGAAGATTTGGCACCTACCCTGCTGACCCTGGAAGGCCAGCAGGTGCCCAAGGAATTCATGGGCCGGGATCTGCTGACGACCGCAGCTCATCCCTATGGTTTGGGATACTTTGGAGGCAAGGCCTACTACTATGCAGCCGATGATTACATCATTGCCACCTTGGACGAGGAGCATCCGGATACGGAAGCCAAAGATGCCCTTGCCAACTACATTATGTACAACTACATCAATCGGCATATTGAATTTCAACCTAAATAAAAGGGCAGCAGGCCCCGCCGTTGGCGGCCCGCAGGCTGGGGGATACGTCCCCGGGAGGGTGTGCAGGCTGCGCACCCTCTTTCTTGTACCTGGCAGGTTCCAGACGGAGGCTGTTGCCCTTTCTGCTTATTTTTACCAAGGAGGTGTTTGCGTGGAAAACAGCAGCAGGGAAGGAACCTTTACTTCCCGGTTACGGCGCATCATGAGCGTTATGGTGCCCATCCTGATTACCCAGATGGCCATCCAGGGGCTCAGTTTGTTTGACACGGTCATGAGCGGTCACGCGGGCACCAATGAACTGGCCGGCGTGGCCATTGGCGCCAATATCTGGATGCCCCTGTTTACCGGTTTAAACGGCATCCAGCAGGCCCTGACCCCCATTGTGGCCAACTACCGGGGGGCCGGGGAGAACAAAAGCATTGCCGGAGCTGTGTTCAGTGGGCTGGTGCTGTCCTGCCTCCTGACGGTGCTGGTCATTACCGCGGGGATTCTCTTTTTGCCGTCCATTTTGGGCACCATGAACCTGACCCCGGAAGTATACCGGGTGGCCTACCGCTACCTGGGTTTTTCCGCTTTCAGCGTTCTGCCCCTTTTTGCCTCCAATATGCTCCGCTGTTTTGTAGACAGCATGGGCTATACCCAGGTGACCATGCGGCTGTTTCTTTTGACGGTGCCCATCAACGCCGCCATGAACTATATCTTTATCTTTGGCAAGCTGGGAGCCCCGGCCCTGGGCGGACCCGGCGCCGGGGTGGGGACCTCCATTTCCTGCTGGATCCTGCTTTTATGCTTTGTGGTGGTGTTAAAACGCCTGAAAGTGTTTGCCGGCTACCGGATTTTTGATCCTTCCGGTTTTTCCTTTGCCCATTTGCGGGAACACCTCCGGGTGGGACTTCCCATGGGCGTGGGAATCTTCCTGGAAACCAGTATTTTCGGGGTGGAATGTTTGTTTGTGGCCCGCTTTGGCACCATCGCTGTAGCTGCCAACCAAGCCGCTATGAGCTTTTGCAGTATGCTGTACATGATTCCTTTGAGCTTTTCCCTGGCGCTCACCATTTTGGTGGGGGCGTATGTGGGGGCGGCGGACTTTCGGCTAGCCAAAAAGTACGCCTCCACGGGCCGGCTGGCCAATCTGATGACCGGAGCCTTTTTCGCCGCTGTGCTGCTTTTGGGCCGGGACTGGATTGCGGCCCTGTACACCACGGATCCCAGCCTCATTGGACCCATCAAGCATTTCCTGATTTTTGCGGTAGCCTTCCAGTTCTGTGACAGTACCGCCGCCCCCATTCAGGGGGTACTCCGGGGCTACAAGGACGTAAAGGCCACCTTCTATTCGGCTCTGGCGGCCTACTGGCTGATTTCCCTGCCGGCGGGGCTGTTTTTGGACCACGGGGTGCACCTGGGTCCGGACGGCTACTGGCTGGGGCTGATTACGGGCATCTTTTTCTCCGCCCTGTTTCTGACCTTGCGGCTCCGGTATATTGAGCGCAAGTTCAGTGGGCCGGCGCTGGAGTAGGGAGCGTGTTCCAAAGCACGGCTGTCCTATGGTATACTAGAAAACATACTAGAGAACGGACGGGCCGGGGCGGAAACCCTGCGCCCGGCTGGCAGAGAAAGGGAGAGCTATCGTGGGATTATTTGATGCGTTAAAGGGTGCCGGTAAGGACGAAGCCATGCGGCCCAGCCCGGTACGGGAATTTCTGGGAGAAGAATTGTATGCGGTGGACTGCCGGGGCGCCAATTTGTATGTGCACCAAAATGCCGTGGTCATCGACAAGACCGGCGGCGGACTGTGGAACCTGGGGGACAACAATTTCAAGGTGATTCCCTTCCGGTCCATTGTGGCTATCCAGGCCAAGCTGGAATCCACAGTGCTAAGCGGCTATATCGAGTTTGAGACAGCCAACAGCCCCTTAAGTGTGGGCAGCGACAACGCAGAACGCTCCAGTGAAAACAGCGTCATCCTCAGCGGCAGTAAGGAAAGGTATGCCCAAGCCAAAGAGGCCTTGCAGTATATTTTTAGTCATATTTGTTAGTCCTAGCGGATGCGCCGGAAAAGGCGTTTCGGAGCATAAAAAAATCGGAAGCCTGGGAGCTTCCGATTTTTTTATGCCTGTTTTTAGCTGTGGGCTTCCGAGACCTGCAGCGTTTTTTCTTTCCGGGGCCAGTTTACGTAGAGCATTCCCGCCAGAATGCAGGCTGCTCCGATAAAGCCGTTGGTACCAAAGGTTTCCTGGAACACCAGGGTGCCCAGAATGGAGGCGGACAGGGGAGTGATGGCGCAGAACATACCGGCTTCGTCGCTGGGTACGTACTGCTGGGCCACTGGCTGGAAGGTAAAGCCAAAGCAGCTGCACATCAGAATCAGCACGGTCAGGCTCAGCAGGGTGGGGGTGTGGGTGGGAAGGGCTACTACACCCTGGAAGGCGGCAGCCCCCAGGCTGAGCAGACCCATCATGCCCATTTGTAGGATGCCCAGGGAGAAGGCATCGCTGTGTTCCACGGTAATCCCCGTGGCCACAATGTAGGCCCCGTAAAACAGCCCGGAACCAATGGCGAACAGGTCCCCTGCGGCAAAGCTCAGGGAGGCGCCGCCCAGGGTCAGGAAGCCTACGCCGGTAAGGATGGCCAGAACTCCAATGACGATGTGCCGGTCCGGCAGCCGCCGGTAGATGATGGCGTTCAGGATGGGGACAAAGGCCAGGGCCGTATTTTCCAAAAAGGCCACCATGTGCACGGCGGAAGTCCGCAGGCTCATCATTTCACAGCCCATAACAAAGAACAGGGTCAGTCCCAGAAGAAAGCTTTTGGGCAGCAGCTGAGAATCCGCTTTCAGTTCCCGGTACAGGTGACGGCAGAAGATCAGGGACAGGATCAGACAGGAAATGGTAAAGCGAATGCCCAGCACCATGAAGGGGGCCAGTTCCTGTAAGGAGATTTTGGAAAAAATAAAGGCACAGCTCCGGGTCAGGATAACAAAAGCCAGCAAAATTTTCGCAGCTCGGGTACTCATGGAACATTCCTTCTTTTCCTTAAATTTTCTCTATTATAAATCCAAAAAGGTATTGTGTAAAACGCAACTTATACAATATAATTGTGTGGAATCCGCATAATGAGCTGCTTCCTAAAGGGAGATGGAATCATGGAAACCAATAAATATAAAGCCCTGCTGAAGGCGGTGGAACTGGGCAGCATTACGGCAGCCGCCCAGGAGCTGGGCTATTCCCCTTCCGGGCTGACCCGGCTATTGGACGGGCTGGAAAAAGATCTGGGATTTCCCGTACTGACCCGGGGGCCCCAGGGGGTGGGCTTTACCCACGAAGGGGAGGAGCTGCTGCCGGTGTTTCGGGAGCTGTTGCATTGGCAGGGCCGGTTAAATGAGTACTGCGCTGCCATCCGGGGGCTGGAGCAGGGGGAATTGTTTGTAGGCAGCTACTACAGCATTGCTGCCCGCTGGCTGCCCACCATCCTCCAAAAATTCCAGCGGGATTATCCGGGCATCCGGATCCACGTCCAGGAGGCTGGCAACAGCCGGCTTTTGGAAGGCTTGCAGGAGCGGCGGCTGAGCTGCGTTTTGTTCAGCCGGCCCCAGAATTACAGTGGGGAATGGCTGCCTCTCTACAGCGACCGCTATGTGGCCTGGATTCCCGAAAGCTTTCCCCAGGCCCGGCAGGCAGCCATTTCCCCTGAGGAGATTGCCCAGCTGCCCTTTATTGAACCCTTTCCCCACCAGGGAACCACCATTGAGGCTTTTTTCAAGAAGTACCATATCCAGCCGGATGTGCGATTTACCACCAGCGATATGTACACCTGCTGGTGCCTGGTGGAAGCGGGGCTGGGCGTTTCCATGGACAATGAGCTCAGCTCTTCCCGCTGGCAGGGCAGGGTCAAGGTGCTGCCCTTTACCACCGGGGAAAAATTGGAACTGGGCATTGCCCTGCCTTCCTACCGGGATGCGTCCCCAGCCCTTAAAAAATTCATTGAGTATGTCCAGAATTTTGTGGCTGAGGTCAAGGCAAAAGAAAGAACCGCCGGCAAAGTCCAGCAAAAATAGGCAAAAAAATTCCGCCGGGGTATCGGCGGAAGGAAAAACGCTTACATCGAAAAATGGAACACAATGCCCACCACGGCAGAAGCTGCCAGGAACGCAATGGGGTGGACGCTTTTAAAGCGCCGGGTCAGGTACACAAGAATCAGGGCTACCAAAAGGGCCCGGCCGTTAAACAGGGCCATAACGTTTCCTGTGCCCCAGGCTTCCGGATGGAACAGGGTGACCTTGGCTACCAGGAAACCTGCCGCGGCAATCAGGCCCGCAGAAGCTGCCCGAAGCCCGTACATGACGGCCTTCACGTATTTGCTGTCGCCAAATTTTTTCAGAAACTGGAAAATAATCAGGATGACAATGACGGACGGGGTAATAAGCCCCAAAGTAGCAATCAAGGCACCCTGGAAACCGGCAATGTGGTAGCCCACATAGGTAGCGGTGTTGACGCCGATGGGGCCGGGGGTGGATTCGGATACGGCAATCATATTCAGCAGATCCGTTTCCGTAAACCAGCCGGTGGTGGAGGCCAGTTTGGTCAGAAAGGGAATGGTGGCCATGCCGCCCCCAATGGCAAATAGGCCAATTTTGGCAAATTCATAGAACAGTCGAAGCAGCAGCATCAGAGTTCACCTCTCACTTTCTTGGCAGCCAAGCCCACAATCCCGGCCAGGACTACCAGATAAGCTGGGGAAATATCCACGAACAGGTTCACCAGCATAATGACCAGAAATAGCCCAACGGTGAGTTTGTCCACCAGGGCGCTTTTGGCCAGCTTGAAGACGGCATTGAAAATCAGGACACAGACGCAGATCCGGATGCCGGCAAAGGCATCTTTTACAATCAACAGGTCTGCAAAGTTGGACAGGAATGCGGCAATGGCCGTAATGATGATCACCGAGGGAGTGGCAACCCCCAGGGTAGCCACAATGCCGCCGATGGGTCCTCTGCGCTTATCCCCAATGAAAGTTGCCGTGTTCACGGCAATGACCCCGGGAGTGCACTGGCCTACGGCAAAGTAGTCTGCCAGCTCTGCTTCCGTGGCCCAGTGGTATTTTTCCACCACTTCCGCCTGGAGAATGGGCAGCATGGCATACCCGCCGCCAAAGGTTACCGCCCCAATACGGGCAAAAACAAGAAATAATTGGATAAGTTCAGACATCATGCACCTCCGTTAACTTCCTTCAGTGTAACACCCAGGAAAGAAGCTGTAAATATAGAAACAGGTACAGCTGCGGACTGACAAAATATTTTCGCAAAAAATCACAAATTTGTCCGGGGAATCTCCGGGAAAAAATTGTAGATTTGTTCAAACTGTACTATAATGAACCTGTATAAGCTGAAGAAATTTGTAGGCGGTGTTCCGCAGAAAGGCTGCTTTGTGAAAACATATTTATTGGCGTTGACCATTTCGTTGATTTTAAGCTGGCTGCTTACTCCTTTTGTAAAGAAACTGGCATTCCGCGTAGGGGCGGTGGACCGTCCCAATGCCCGTAAGGTGCACCACCGGATTATGCCGAGAATGGGCGGCCTGGCCATTTTTATCGGCTTTATGGCGGCGGCGCTGACCTGTATGGAACTCACCCGGGACGTGGTGGGCATCCTGCTGGGCGGCACGGTGATTGCTCTTGTGGGCATCTTGGATGATATGTTCCAGCTGGCCGCCAAAGTTAAGCTCCTGGGGCAGATTGTGGCAGCTCTGGTACCGGTATTTTTCGGGGTCCGGATTGAATGGCTGAACAATCCTTGGGGTGGTTATTTTTATTTGAACTACTTATCCATACCGTTTACGGTATTTTGGATTGTCAGCTTCACCAATGTGGTGAACCTGATTGATGGCCTGGACGGTCTGGCAGCCGGCGTTTCCGCCATTGCCTCCGTTACGGTAATCATGGTTGCCCTGCAGCAGGGAATGTATCCGGTGGCTGTTCTTACGGCGGCCCTGGCCGGCGGCATCATCGGCTTTATCCGGTACAATTTCAACCCGGCCACCATTTTCATGGGGGATACCGGGAGCCTGTTTTTGGGCTATATGCTGGCGGCCATTTCCATTTTTGGTGCGGTAAAGAGCGCGGCTACGGTTGCCCTTCTGGTACCGGCCATTGCTTTGGGCCTGCCCATTATGGACACGGCCTTTGCCATTGTCCGCCGCTACAAAAATGGCCATCCCATTTTCAGCCCGGACAAGGGTCATATCCACCATCGCCTGCTGGCCATGGGCTTTAGCCAGCGGCAGGCTGTAATCTTTATGTATTTGATCAGCGCCGGCCTGTGCCTGACGGCTGTGCTGCTGACGGAAATGGAAGGGATGTATGCCGTGGGCCTGCTGGTATTCCTGCTGGCAGTGATTTTCATCGGCGCAAAGAAAATAGGTATCTTACAGGATAGATCTTGATATAAGGGGCGCGAGTGTTATGAACAAATTGAAAGTCATGATGATTTTCGGTACACGGCCGGAAGCTATTAAAATGTGTCCGCTGGTACTGGAAATGAAGAAGTATCCGGATTATTTGGAACCCATTGTAGCCGTTACGGCCCAGCATCGGGAAATGCTGGATCAGGTGCTGCAGCTGTTCCAGATCAAGCCGGACTATGATCTGAATATCATGACGGCCGGACAGACTTTGTACGACGTAACGGACAAAGCCCTGATGGGCCTGAAGGCTGTGCTGGAAGAAGCCAAACCGGACCTGGTACTGGTCCATGGGGATACCACCACCACCTTTGTGGGGGCGCTGGCTTCCTTCTATAAGCAGATTCCCGTGGGCCACGTGGAAGCGGGCCTGCGCACCGGCGACAAATATTCTCCTTTCCCGGAGGAAATGAACCGGAAGCTCACCGGCGCCATTGCCGACTACCACTTTGCTCCTACGGAAACCGCCAAGAGCAACCTGTTAAAGGAAAACATCAGCCCGGAAGGCATCTACGTTACCGGCAACACGGTTATTGATGCCTTAAAGACCACGGTGCGTCCTGGCTTTGATCTCCATAATCCTAAACTGGAGGAGGCCATCCGCAGCGACCATAAGCTGATTCTGATGACCACCCACCGCCGGGAGAACCTGGGTGCTCCCATGCGCCATGTGTACACGGCCCTGAAGGAAGTACTGAAGGACCACCCGGAAGCGGAAGCCATTTTCCCCATGCATAAGAATCCCAAGGTGCGGGAAGTGGCCGAACAGGTCCTGGGCAAAATGGACCGGGTACACCTGATTGAGCCCATGGACTATGAACCCTTTGTAAACCTGATGGCCGAGGTGGACATTGTTCTCACCGATTCCGGCGGCATTCAGGAAGAAGCCCCGGCACTGGGCAAACCTGTGCTGGTGCTACGCAATACCACTGAACGGCCGGAAGCCGTTACAGCCGGTACCGTAAAACTCATCGGCACCGGGAAGGAAGATGTATATGCGGCTACCAGCCGCCTGTTGGGAGATCCCAAATACTACAAACAAATGTCTGAAGCAGTCAATCCCTATGGGGACGGCAAAGCCTCCCAGCGGATTGTTTCCTTCCTGCTTCACACCCATGGATATCCGGTGGAACTGATGCCGGAGTTTACCACGGAGAAAAAATAAGCTGGTGAAGGATGGTCACGAAACAATTGGGTACTTTTGAACCCCAGGGCATTAGCCCTGCCGCTCAAAAAAATCTGAATTTACAGTTGAGACAGATTATGATCCGCCAGGGCCTGCTGGCTCTAGTGGCAATCCTGGCGGGTGCTTTGGTCTGGCACACCATAGCCGGTGCCCTGTGGGGCGCTCTGGCCGGCTTGGGAGACAGCGGTCTGGTCCTTTGGGGCATTGCCCGGGGTATGCGGAAAACGCCGGAGCGGGCTGCCGCGTATATGCGGCGTATGATGTTTACCCGCCTGGCTTATCTGCTGTTCCTGACGCTGCTGTCCCTGAAGCTCCAGGGTCAAACGGCGCTGGTGCTGCTGGGCTTTGTCTTTTTCAACGTTACCCTGTTGGTTCACATGGCCGTCTGCCATATAGAAATCTACAAAACAAAAAGGAAGTGATTGCGGTATGGGAATTGCAGAAGCTGCAAGTTCGGGAGTCATCGAGTACGGGACTACCGAAGTGCTGCCCGGCATTACACTGAACATGCAGACGCTCTACATGTCCTGGCTTACCATGTTTATTGTGGCAGCAATTGTTTTTGCAGCCACGCGGCGGGTACAAATGATACCCTATGGGATTCAGAACCTGGTAGAGATGTTTATTGAATGGCTGGATAAATTGATGGATGCCAACCTGGGAATCGAGGGACGACGGATTTCAACCCCGTTTGTGATTACCTTGTTCCTGTACATCTTTATTGGCAACGAATTGGGCATGATGCCTTCCATTTTTGTGCATCTGACCTCTCCCACCAACGATATCAACGTGGCTTTGGGCTTGTCTCTGACAGTTGCCGTGGCAACGTATATTATTGGTATCATCCAGCAGGGGCCGAAGTATTTCAAGCATTTGGTTTCCCCCTTTGCCTTGATGCTTCCCCTGAATTTGATCGAGGAATTGTCCAAACCGCTGACCATGGCCCTTCGTTTGTTTGGCAACATTCTTGCCGGTGAAATTTTGCTGGTAGTGCTTTACAAGCTGGTTCCCTGGGTTGTGCCCAACCTGTGGATTGGGTTCAGCTTGATCATCGGGTTCCTGCAGGCTTTCATCTTCACCATGCTGACGGTGATTGCCCTGGCGCCTATCTTTAAACAAGTGCATCACGAAAAAGAAAAATAAAAATTTTGCTGGAAAGGGTGTATAAACATGATTGACAACAACACGCTTATTATCGTAGCTTCCATTCTGGGAGCAGCTTTGATTGGGGTAGGTGCTTCCCTGGCAGCTAGCCGCGGGGACTCTACGGTAGCTTCCAAGGCTTTGGAATGCATGGCTCGTCAGCCGGAACAGGCCGGCAGCTTCCAGGTAAACATGCTGATTGGTATCGGCCTGGTTGAATCCATTCCTATCATTGCTTCCGTTATTGCCATTGTGCTGATTTTTGCCAATCCTTTTGTCCATTAATGGGCCGTTTTGAACCCCATAGGGAGAAAGGAAGTGTCGGTAAAGAATGGTAAGTATTAACTATACATTGATTGCGCAGATTGTGAACTTCATCATCCTCCTGTGGATTTTGGCCAAGTTTGCCTACAAACCGCTGCTGAAAACCATGGATGACCGCCGGACCAAAATCGTCAAGGATATGGACTCGGCAGAACAATCCCGGCAGCAGGCAGAACAACTGAAGGAAACCTATGCCAACCAGCTGAAGGAAGCCAAACAGCAGGCCAACGCCATTGTGGCCCAGGCCAATACCATGGCCCAGCAGCTCCATGACGAAGCCCTGGCAGCTGCCCAGAAGGAGCGGGAAGAACTCCTGGCTACCGGCCGGGAAACCGTGGAACTGGAAAAGAAAAAGGCCCTTCTGGATGTGCGGGAACAGATTATTGCGCTGAGCACGGAAATTGCCGGCCGGGTACTGGAGCAGAAACTGAATTCTGCCGAAGACCAGGCTCTCATCGCCAAAGTAACCGATGAGACAATGGCAGAGCAAAAGAAATAACAAAAGTCCCTGTAAAAAGGAACTGTGGAGGCAGTAAAACCTATGAACAGTGAAAATAAGGCAGCTCTGTGGAAACAGATCCTGGATCGCGTGACCCTCACTGACGATGACAAGGCTCTGTTTGAGAGGCAATCCATCCTGCCGCTCACAGTCAGTACGGCACAGCCTTTGTCGGCTGAGGAAGTGAAGCTGCTCCAAAGCCTGCTGGCCGAGAAGTTTGGCAAGCCGGTGATTTTGGACAGCCAAAAGGTGGATCCCAAGCTGGTAGGTGGTGTGCTGGTGCAGTATGGCGACCATATTTTTGACGCCAGCATGAAGCGGCAGCTGGAAAAGATGGACAACATCATGAAGGCCATCCACCTGAGCAACCAGGATTTGGATGCGTCCCAAAGCATAACGGATTCCCTGGCCAAAGGGGTCCAAGAGTATCAAGATAAGGTTGACCTGGAAGAAATTGGCGTGGTCGAAAAGGTGGGCGACGGTATTTGTACCGCCAGCGGCCTGGGCGGCGCCATGAGCGGCGAATTGGTAGCCCTCCGGGACGGCGTTTACGGCATGGTCCAGAACCTGCGGGAAAAAGAAGTAGGTATCGTGCTTTTGGGCGGCGCCGATAAGATTAAAGAAGGCGACATTGTGCGCCGGACCGGCGAAGTTATGGAAATCCCTGTGGGTTCCGAAATGCTGGGCCGGATCATTGACCCGCTGGGCCAGCCCCTGGACGGCAAGGGTGCCATCAAAACCACCGCGTTCCATGCCATTGAATCTCCCGCTCCGGGCATTGCCGCCCGGCAGCCTGTAGACGTACCGCTGCAGACCGGCCTCAAGGCCGTGGATGCCCTGGTACCTATTGGCCGGGGGCAGAGAGAACTGATTATCGGGGACAGAGGTACCGGCAAGACGGCCATCGCCATCGATACCATCCTGAACCAGAAGGATCAGAACGTTATCTGCATTTATGTGGCCATTGGCCAGAAAGCATCTTCTGTGGCCCGGCTGGCCCATACCTTTGAAAAGTACGGGGCTGCCGGCTACACCCTGATTGTGGCGGCTACCGCTGCTGATACGGCACCTATGCAGTATCTGGCACCCTATGCCGGTGCCGCAGTAGGGGAATATTTCATGGACCAGGGCAAGGATGTGCTGATTGTCTATGATGACCTGAGCAAGCACGCAGTGGCCTACCGTGCCATGAGTCTGCTGCTGCGCCGTCCCCCCGGACGTGAAGCCTACCCTGGCGATGTATTCTACCTGCACTCCCGGCTTTTGGAACGGGCCTGCCGGAGAAATGCCCGCCACGGCGGCGGCTCCATGACGGCTCTGCCCATTATTGAGACCCAGGCCGGGGACGTCAGCGGATATATTCCCACCAACGTAATTTCCATTACCGACGGCCAGATTTATCTGGAAACCGACCTGTTCAACTCCGGTGTCCGTCCGGCTATCAACGCCGGCCTGTCCGTATCCCGGGTAGGCGGCGCAGCCCAGACCAAAGCCATGAAATCCGTGGCCGGTACCCTGCGGCTGGCTCTGGCCCAGTATCGGGAACTGGCCGCTTTTGCCCAGTTCGGTTCCGATTTGGACAAAGCCACCAAGGCCCAGTTGGACAGAGGCGCCCGGGTAACGGAAATGCTCAAGCAGGGCCAGTACCATCCCATGAGCATGGCCCAGCAGGTTATTTCCCTGTATGCCGTAAACAACGGCTTCCTGGACGAAGTGCCTCTGGAAGATGTGACCCGGTATGAACATGAAATGCTGACCTATATGGAAAGCCATTGCGCCATTATCCTGACCCGGCTGACCAAGGAACAGAAAATGGCCGATGACCTGAAGCAGCAGCTGGAAGAAGCCCTGGACGAATTCGGCAAGCTGTTTGCACCTTCCAATCCGGACGCTGTACCCAGCGCTGCTGCCCCTGAAAGAGGGTGAGCCCAGTGGCAAACACCAGCGGCATTAGAGCCCATATGAAAACCGTGGGCAGTATCAGCAAGATTACCGGCGCCATGCAGATGGTGGCGTCGGCCCGGATGCACCAGGCCCAGCAGCGGGCCAATGCCAGCCTGCCGTACGCAGATAAGCTGCGCGGCCTGCTGCAGCTGGCCCTTAGTGACCCGTCCGTGATGGCGCACCTGGACTATTCCCAGAACCCGCTTTTGGAAAAACGTCCGGTGTACAAAACGGCCTACATCATTATGGGGTCCGACAAGGGCCTGGCCGGTCCATTTAACAACAACATCGTCAAGTTTACCGGCGTAGAGCTCCGGGGCAAGGAAGATTCCCCCCTGCTTACCGTGGGCAAGCAGATGCAGATTGGCCTGAACCATTGGGGCTACAGCATCGCCAAAAGCTGGAACGGTTTCTCCGAAAAGCCCACCTTTGAGGCGGCGGAAGAAATCGCCGACTACGCGGAGGCCATGTTTACCCATGGGGAAGTGGATGAGGTGAACATCATCTACACCTACTTCAAATCCGCCATGGTGCAGCTGCCCCGGACCATTCCTCTCCTGCCCCTGCAGCCCAAGGCTGGGGACAAGGCAGAAGAGGATGCCGTAAAAGTATGGGATACCCAGGACCAGAGCGATTTTACCACCCTGCTCTTTGAGCCGGAACCGGCACAAATGCTGTCCTACCTGGCCCATTACTATATGCGCAGCCAGATCTTTACGGCACTGATCCAAAGCTCCGCCTGTGAGCTGGCCGCCCGGATGACGGCCATGACCACCGCAACGGACAACGCAGAAACCCTGTTGGGCAAGCTGCAGGTCTACTACCAGAAGGTCAGACAGGCCAGCATTACCACCGAAATCAACGAAATTGTCGGTGGTGCAGAAGCTTTGAAATAAGGGAGGCACCATCGTGTCTGAAAAAAATAAGAATGCAATTGACGCGGCAGTGGCCAAACTTTCCGCCAAGACCAGAGGTCATGTGGGGAAAGTGGTCCAGGTCATGGGTCCTGTAGTGGATATCCGTTTCCCGGACAAGGAACTGCCTGCCATCTATAATGCCATCACCATTGATGCCCAGGCGTCTAAAGACGTCCATGTCAAGCTCACCGCAGAAGTGGTGCAGCATATTGGCAACGATGTGGTCCGTGCCGTAGCCATGAGCTCTACCGACGGCCTGACCCGGAACATGGATGCCCTGGATACCGGCAAGCCCATTACCGTTCCTGTAGGCAAGGGCTGCCTGGGCCGGGTTTTCAACGTGCTGGGGGAAACCGTGGACGACGATCCCACCCCGGTGGACGCTGCCGACTACTGGCCCATTCACCGGCCGGCTCCCAGTCTGGCTGACCAGGCTACAGAAACGAAAATCATGGAAACCGGCATCAAGGTCGTGGACCTGATTGCCCCCTATTCCCTGGGCGGCAAGATTGGTCTGTTCGGCGGCGCCGGCGTAGGCAAGACCGTGCTGATTATGGAACTGATCCATAACATCGCCACTAACCACGGGGGTTTTTCCGTGTTCTCCGGCGTAGGGGAACGTACCCGGGAAGGCAACGACCTGTGGGGCGAAATGAAGGAATCCGGGGTTATCGACAAGACGGCCCTGGTGTACGGCCAGATGAACGAACCCCCGGGAGCCCGTATGAGAGTAGGGCTGACGGGACTGACCATGGCCGAATATTTCCGGGATGTAGGCGGCCAGGATGTGCTGCTGTTCATCGACAATATTTTCCGGTTTATCCAGGCCGGTTCTGAAGTATCCGCCCTGCTGGGACGTATGCCTTCTGCTGTAGGCTATCAGCCCACCCTGGCCAACGAAATCGGCGGCCTGGAAGAGCGGATTACCTCCACCCGCACCGGTTCCATTACCTCCGTGCAGGCCGTTTACGTACCTGCCGATGACCTGACGGACCCGGCGCCGGCAGCAACCTTTGCCCACTTGGATGCAACTACGGTACTGTCCCGTGAAATCGTGGAATTGGGCATTTACCCGGCCGTGGATCCTTTGGCTTCCACCAGCCGGATTTTGGACCCCCTGGTGATTGGCCAGGAGCACTACCAGGTAGCCCGGGGCGTGCAGAAAATCCTCCAGCGCTACAAGGAGCTCCAGGATATCATCGCCATTCTGGGTATGGAAGAACTGAACGAGGCTGATAAGCTCACCGTGTCCCGGGCCAGAAAGGTCCAGCGGTTCCTGAGCCAGCCCTTCTTCGTGGCAGAACAGTTTACCGGCCAGCCCGGCAAGTACGTTTCCTTACAGGATACCATCAAAGGTTTTAAGGAAATCCTGGAAGGCAAGCATGACGACCTGCCGGAAAGCGCTTTCTACATGGTAGGCAGCATTGACGAGGCTGTGGCCAAGGGCAAGAAAATGAAGGGCGAATGATATGGCCAAGTTAATGAAATTGGAAGTCCTGACTCCGGATAAATTATTGGTCCGTAGAGAGGATATTTCCTATGTGTTGTTGAATACAGTCAACGGCGGCATCGGCGTTTTGGCCAACCATGGTCCGCTGATTGCCGTTTTGGGAGAGGGGACGCTGAAACTCCAGGACGCCCACAGCCAGGTGATCCTGGTGTACGTGGAAGGTGGTTTCGCCGAGGTCAAGGATAACGTGGTTACCATCCTGACGCCTCGGGCCCAGTATGCGGAAAACATCGATGTGGCCCATTATCAGGCGGTCCAGGCAGAAGCCCAGGCCCGTTTGGACCACCCGGATGCCCTGACCGATATTGAACAGACGGAAAAAATCTTGCGGCGGGCTGAGGCCCGGCTGAAGACGGCTTCTCTCATTGGCAAAGTGAAGCCCTATCCCATTAGCGAGTAACACAGATGTAAGCTCATTTGCAGACGGATGCGGCAGGCAGGAGAGGGGGAGCCGCCATGGACTTCATCAGTAAAATGGCTGCCAGTAAAATGGGGCAGCTGCGGTTGGAATTGGTTGAACTCAATGAAAGATTGGCTGCAGCCAGTACGGACGAGCAGAAAAAGAAACTACGCAAGACCATTCAGAAAAAAGAAGTGTATTACAATATTTTGGCTGACCGCCTGCGGATGCATACATCACGTTTTTAAAACGGGAGCTGTGGAACAAAAGGCTTTTCCTTTTGTCCACGGCTCTTGTTTTTTTAGGGTGTTCCTGCCATTTGTTTCCGCAAACAGGTACAGGTATGGTATAATAGTTTAGTTACAAAATTAGCGAGCGAAAAGTGGCCAGCAGTACCGTAGACATTCGAGGTGGGAGGTGCCGTACGGATTGCACAATTTTATCATTTTATTGATTACTGTCCTGCTCACGTGGTTTGTTTATGTGGATAGCCACAGACTGCCCATGAAGCACCGGAACTTTTGGATTATCGGCACCTTTTTAATGGCGCCGTTGGTATTTTTGGTGTATTTGATCCGCCGGGCACAGGTGAAGCATCATCAGGCCCTGTCCAAGCGGCAGCAGCGGGAAGCTGCGGCCCGGGAACGGTCCCGGCAGAGAAAGCAGCGGGCGGACCAGGCCCGGGCTTTGTGGAAGGAAAGACACCGTCAGCAGCTGGAAGCGCATCCTGAACTGGAAGCCCAGCGGAAGGCGGAGACTTATAAAGAACAGCATGAAATGCGATTACGCCTGGATGAACAATTGAGCACGCAGCAAGCGCGGCATGCCAAACAGATGGGCCTCAATAGCAAGTGATTTCAAGTAAGAGATGTAAGAAAGGTGTGGAACAAGGCGTGGAGAAATTGGTTGTAAGAGGTGGGCATCGTTTAGAGGGAACGGTGCGGGTCAGCGGGGCAAAAAATGCCGTGCTGCCGATTATTGCGGCATCAGTTTTGGGTACGGAAGGAAGTACCATTTTGGAAGTGCCGGAACTGGAAGACGTAGCCACCATTTGTAAAGTATTGGAATGTCTGGGTATGAAGGTTACCCATCCCCAGCCTCATGCACTAAAGATTGACAGCCGGACGATTACCAGCTGGGAAGCTCCCTATGAACTGGTAAGCACCATGCGGGCCTCCTTCCTGGTGATGGGTTCCCTGCTGGCCCGGGTAGGCCGGGCAAAGATTTCCCAGCCCGGGGGCTGTGCCATTGGCACCCGTCCCATTGACATCCATCTGAAGGGCTTTGAAGCCCTAGGTGCAAAAATTGAGCAGGGCCATGGCTATATTGAAGCTACGGCGCCCAACGGTCTGGTGGGCACCACCATTTATCTGGATTTTCCCAGCGTAGGCGCTACGGAAAACCTGATGATGGCGGCTTCCATGGCCAAAGGCACCACCATCATTGAAAACGCTGCCCAGGAACCGGAAATCGTGGACCTGGCCAACTACATCAATGTGATGGGGGGCAAGGTCCGGGGAGCCGGTACCACTGCCATCCGCATTGACGGGGTGGAAAGCATGAAGGGCGGGGAACACACGGTAATTCCCGACCGGATTGAAGCAGGTACCTTTATGGTGGCCGGCGCCATGACCCAAGGGGATATCAAGGTAGAAAATGTTCTGTGTGAACATCTGAAGCCCCTGATTGCCAAACTCCGGGAAGCAGGAGCCATTGTAGAAGAAGGCATCAACGATGTCCATGTGGTGGGCCCTAAGGAATTGCAGCCCATCACCATCAAAACCCTGCCCTATCCGGGCTTTCCTACGGATATGCAGGCTCAGGTAATGGCCATGATGTGCATTGCCAAGGGCCAGAGCTCCGTTCTGGAAACAGTATTTGAAAATCGCTTCATGCACGTAGATGAACTGCTGCGCATGGGTGCCAATATCAAAACCAGCGGCGGCCGGGCTGCCCTGGTAGAAGGCGTTCCCAAGCTGTATGGCTGCCAGGTGCGGGCTACCGACCTGCGGGCCGGGGCTGCCATGGTGCTGGCCGGACTGGTGGCCGATGGAGTCACCGAAGTGACGGATATCCATCACATTGACCGGGGCTACGAAAACCTGGTAGAAAAGCTGACCAAGCTGGGAGCCGATATCAAGCGGACAAAGTAAGGTGGAAGTATGAGAAAACGGATGGAGAGAAGTTTCTTTTCCCGTCTTTTGCATCAGACAGACGTGGGGATTGATCTGGGGACCTACCATATCCGGGTATACATGAAAAACCGGGGCATTGTCCTAAGGGAACCCTCCGTGGTTGCCTTTGATGACAGGCAGGGAAAAGCCGTGGCCATTGGGGCCAAGGCAGCCGCTATGGCTGACAAGGACTCTCCCCATATCCGGGTAATCCGGCCCTTGGTAAACGGGGTCATTGCCGAGTTTGACGGGGCCCAGGCTCTTTTGGAGGCGGCCCTGACCCGGGTGGTGGGACGGAATTTGTTCTTCAAGCCCCGGGTAATGCTGTGCGTGCCTACGGACGCCACCGGCGTGGAACGCCGGGCGGTCACGGAGGCTGCCATGCAGGCCGGTGCGTCCAAGGCCTATCTGCTGGAGGAGCCGTTAGCGGCGGCTCTGGGGGCGGGCCTTGCGGTACAGAAACCCCTGGGCTGCCTGGTGGTGACCCTTGGGGCGGAAACCACGGAAGCTGCGGTGCTCAGTATGGGGCAGCTGGTCAGCTCCGCTTCCCTGCGGCTGGGAGGGCAGGCCTTTAACCAAAGCCTGTCCCGATATATGAAAAACCACCTGAATATCCAGGTGGAGGATGCTTTGACGGAAGAAATCAAATTGGAAATTGGCACGGTGAATCCGGCTGCGGCCCGGGGCAATCTCATTGTCAAAGGCCGGGACATGATTACCGGCCTTCCCACCAGCCTGCGGCTGGACTCCCGGGATACGGCCCGGGGCATGCAGGAAGCCCTGGAAATGGTGCTGTCCTGTATCCATCGGGCGCTGGAAAAAATCCCGCCAGAACTGGCGGCGGATGTTCTGGCCCAGGGTATGGTCCTTACCGGCGGAGGCGCCCAGCTGGACGGCCTGGCACAGGTGCTGGGCGAGCAGCTGCGGATGCCCGTCCGGGTGACAGAACGGCCGGAGGACTGTGTGGCCATTGGAACAGGCCGGGCTTTGGACGAAGGACTTACCTTTCAGGAATAATGAAAACAATTTTGGGGTGCTGCTGCGGCAGCACCTTTTGTCTTAGGAGGCATACAAGTGAAGAAACGGTACACCAAATGGATGGGGCGGCTGCTTTTGGCCGGCCTTCTGCTGGGTGCGCCCTTGGGCGCCCAGGCAGCGGATATTGAGGCCATGCGGGGCGGGGTTACCCCCAAGCGGGCCCGAATCGTGCTGAGCCTGGACAAAACGGTAAAATACACGGCCCGCACCTCGGGCCGGCAGCTGATTATAGATTTCAAGGGGGATACAGAGCGGACCCAGATGGTACGGCTCCGGGATCCCCGGGTGAAACGGGCCACGCTTTCCCCCAAGGGAAAGGATAGCCAGCTGGTCATTGAGTTCCGGCAGCCGGTACCGGAGTATAAGATTTTTGCTTTAGGACGGCCCAAACGACTGGTGATTGATTTTCCCCGGGCTCCCGGGGACGAGAACCCTGCTGCGGCCAACTGGTCCAGCTCTTCCCAGTGGCTGGGCAAGGGCCTGACCTACAAGCAGAGCACCGTAAATCTGGGAGCGGGGAATGTGCGTACCTATGTACTGACCATGACGCCTAACAGCGAATTTAAGCTGGACTTTATTCCGGGCTACGGAAAAACCATCCAAAAGGGTACCCTGTCCATGATTGCCCGCCGTTCCGGGGCAGTAAGCCTGGTGAACGCCTCCTATTTTGACAGTGATATCTGGGTGGTGGGAAACCTGAAAATCCAGAACAAATGGTTGGCTTCGGAAACTACGCCTAGAACGGGTCTGGTGATTGACGCCAAGGGACAGCCTTCCATTGAAACGGGACTGGCCTACCAGGGTGTGGTGAAGGACCAGGAAGGGAACAGTATGCCCATCAGTGCGGTGAACCGGATGCGGCTGTCCAATGAACTGATTTTGTTTAACGATGGCTACGATACGGCCACGGATACCAATTCCTACGGTACCGAGGTGCAGCTCAACGGCAACAGCCGGGTAACGGCCATCAGCTCCCGGGGGGATATGCCGCTTACTGCCGGCTACAGCGTCCTGTCCGGAAACGGCCAGGGGGCCCGGTTCCTTAACGGTCTGCGCCGAGGGGAGCAGCTTACCGTAACCCAAAGCCTGGGGAACGCCCGGGCAGATGAAGCCCCTTCGGTGGGCTCTGCAGGGCCGCTTTTGGTGTGGGACGGGCTGGTGGAAGTAACCGCTGCCCAGGAGGAGATTGCCCCCGATATTGCCCAAGGACGGGCGCCCCGGACGGGCGTGGGCATCAAAAAGGACGGCACGGTGCTGGTAGTGGTGGCGGACGGCCGTTCCGACGTCAGCGCCGGCATGAGCCTGACGGAATTTGCCCGCTATTTTGTGAGCCTGGGGGCCGACCGGGCCATGAATTTTGACGGCGGCGGCTCCAGTGAAATGGTGGTCAATGGCAAGGTGATGAATGATCCTTCCGATGGGGAAGAACGGCCGGTTCGGGTGGCGTTGGGCTTCTTCCGGAAGTGACACTTCTTGCATAAGAATGGCCATTCGGTATATAATACTGGTACACTATAGAGAAACGAGGTGCTGATCATGTTGAATAAATTCATGAAAAGCAAGAAGATATGGGCGGCAGCCTTGATGATCGCCCTCCTGGCCTTTGGCATTGCCCAGGCCGCCGGCGGACGGCCCCAGAAAAGCAGCCTGTCCGGTCAGGTGGTGAGTACGGTGAACGTAGGCGCCCAGGTAACGGAAGGGGCGGTACTGGTTACCGTAAAGACTTTGGCAGGGACGGCACCCGCCGCCAGAGCCAATTGCAGCGGAAAGGTTGTTTCGGTAAGTGTAGCCCCCGGCGGACAAGTTTCGGCGGACCAAGTGGTTGCTGAAATCGAACCGTAAGACTTAGCGAAAAAGACCGACGCTTCGGCGCCGGTCTTTACCTGTATGGAGGGCATATGCACGTTTTGAACTGGAAGCGCATCTTGATTCTGACCCTGACAGGGGTTTTTGCTTTGGCGTCCCTGGTGTGGGCTGCCATTCCTACCATTGCGGTGGAAGAATTGAAACCCGGCATGACGGGCTACGGCAAAACCGTCATTGAAGGTGCCAAAATCGAAACCTTCGATGTGGAGGTGCTGGGGGTCACCGGTACGGAAACCGGCGGCTATAATATCCTGATCAAGGCCTCCGGGCCCCTGCTGCAAAAAAGCGGCGGCATTGCCCAGGGCATGAGCGGCAGTCCGGTGTACATCAACGGACGGCTGGCGGGCGCTGTGGCCTACGGCCAGGCCTTTTCCGACCCCAATTATTGTTTTCTTACCCCCATTGACGAAATGCTCCAGCTGTTTGCCCAGCCGGACCCCCGGCCTTCTGTGTTCCAGTCCGGCCAGCCCAGCCTGGCCAAGGGCACGCCGCTTATGGTCAGCGGCTTTACCACGGACGGGGTCAGCTACCTGAACGAACGGCTGAAGCCTTTTGGGCTGACTTCCTACGCCGTGCCTGCGGGAAATGCGGACCTGGACCAGGTAAAACTGGAGCCGGGCAGTTCCGTGGGGGTCTCCCTGGTACGGGGGGATATGGTGATCGGCGCCATCGGCACGGTAACCTGGACCGACGATGAGGGCCGGGTACTGGCCTTTGGGCACCCCTTCCTGCAGCATGGGGCTTCCGACTATTTTATGACCAATGCCTGGATTTTTGCTTCCGTGCCCAATATCCAGAGTGCCTTTAAGGTGGGCACCCTGGGCAAGACCCTGGGCCGGATCAGCCAGGACCGGTTGGTGGGTGTAGCGGGCCTAGAGGGGCAGAACGCCAACATCATTCCCATGTATGTTTCCGTAACCGACAAGGACCGGGGCGTGCACAAAAGCACCAATGTCCAGCTGGTAACCGATGAGGATCTGGTGCCCTCCCTGGTGGACGGGGTTACCTACAATACGGTGAGCCTGGCCAAGGACAGAAAGGGCGGCGGCACCTCCCGAATCCGCTTTACCATTACGGCCCAGGACGACCAGGACAATCCCATCCAGCTGCGCCGGGAAAATATGTTCTACAGTGCTTCCGATATTGGCAAGCTGACGGATTCCGAGCTGAACATCGCCACCGATATGCTGATGAACAACCGGTTCAACAAGGTGACCATCCAAGATGTCAACGTGGATGTGGAAACCACGGCCAGCTGCGAAGTGGCAGAGCTGGTAGGCGCTTCCATCCCTATGAAGCCAGTGGCTCCCGGAGACGTACTGCCTATTTCCGTAACCTTTAAACCCTACCGGGCAGAAGAAATTACTCGGACCATCAACTTCAAGGTGCCGGATAAGCAGCCCAGCGGGCCCATGACCCTGATTGTCCGCAGCGGCAATGCCACCAGCTGGGTGACCCGGGCCATTTCCAGCCAGCAGAAGAAAAATAACAATGACGGAGATCAGCTGGTGACCGAGGATAATCCCATGACCCAGCAGCCTCAGCGGAAACTGAAGGACTTTATTGATGAATTCAATACCATGGATGCCAACAACGAAGTAATTGTGGACCTGATGCCCAGCTATGGCCCTTCCAGCCGGAAGAACCAGCAGCAGGAAATGGGGCTGACCAGTTCCTCCCTCAGCGGCATTCTGCGGGGCAGCAAGTACAAGCAGAAATTCCCCATGGACTTTATCATCAGTGGGGAAGCCACTATTACGGCCCGGGTAAAGGGCAAATAACAAAACCGCAGCGGCGGATATTTCCTGTCCCTGGATGGGAGAATCCGCCCTGTTTTTGGCCAAGAACTGACTGTACAGTCAGCTCTTGAAGGGGGAAAATCCCTGCTGTGGTGCGGCTGAGAAGCCGTACAGAAAAAAACTTGTTTCTGTTTTCCTTTTTTGCCCTGAATGGGTTATAATATTCTGTATATCAATTGACAAGCTGTAACAGTGTTAAGGAGAATTTTATGGGGATACAACAACTTTGCCGCTGGGTGGGCCGGAAAATGCTGGATCTGTGTGCCCGCACCGGCCGCGTAGTGAATTTGTTTCTGGAGACCTGCGCCCTGGTGCGCCAGGCGGACCCCAAGGAAGTGGTGCGCCAAATGGGCAAACTGGGGGCGGACTCCCTGCCCATTGTGGGGATGACCATTTTGTGTACGGGCATGGTCATGTCGGTTCAGACAGCCAAGGAATTTGTCCGCTTTGGGGCGGCTGACTCCGTAGGCGGCATTGTGGCCATTGCCATGGGCCGGGAACTGGCCCCCATCCTGACCGGGGTGGTAGTGGCTGGCCGGATCGGCGCTGCCATTGCCGCTGAAATCGGCACCATGAAGGTGACCGAGCAGATTGATGCCCTGCGGGTGATGGCCGTAAGTCCGGTCCAGTATCTGGTGGCCCCCCGTTTTATTGCCATTATCCTGATGATGCCCATCCTGGTGGTCTATTCCAACCTGGTAGGGGATTTCGGGGGCTGGTTTGTGGCAGAAAATTATGCGGACATCAGCACCCAGATGTTCCTGGATTCCATCCAGGGCTTCATTGAGCCCTGGGATATTATCGGCGGGCTGATCAAGAGCACCTTTTTTGGTGCCATCATTGCCATCATCGGCTGCCACAAGGGCCTGACGGCCAAGCAGGGCGCCGAAGGCGTAGGGCTTGCTACCACGGCTTCCGTGGTGCTGTCCATTATCCTGATTTTTATCTGCAATTATTTCCTGTCCGTGATTTTGTACGTAAACGGAGGCTGACATGGAACAACCCATCATAGAATTTCAACAAGTGGATATGGCCTTTGGGCCTAAGGTGGTGCTGGACAAAGTCAGCTTTTCCGTGAAAAAGGGCGAAACCCTGGCGGTGATCGGCCCCAGCGGCACCGGCAAAAGTACGGTGCTGAAGCTGCTGATTGGCCTTTTGAAACCCCAGGGGGGGCACGTGGTAATCCAGGGCAAGAACGTGGAAAACTACGACGAGAAGCAGTGGAATGCCCTGCGCCAGCATATGGGCATGGTCTTCCAGTATTCGGCCCTGTTCGACTTTTTGGACGTCAGCGAAAACGTAGCCTTTGGCCTGCGGCAGCACACCAAGCTGAAGGAAGACGCCATTCAGCAGCGGGTCAGTGCCCTTTTGGCCGCAGTGGGTCTTAGCGGCAACGAACATGTGTACCCGGCAGCCCTGTCCGGGGGGATGCAGAAGCGGGTGGGGCTGGCCAGGGCGCTGGCCCTGCAGCCGGATATCATTCTCTATGATGAGCCAACAGCGGGACTGGACCCCATTATGGCCACCAACATCAGCCAGTTGATTTTGGAAGCCAAAAAGCGGCTGGGGATTACCTCCCTTTTGGTTACCCACGACATGGCTTCCGCCTTCTTGTGTGCGGACCGGGTGCTGATGCTCAGCGAAGGCCACATTGTATTTTCCGGTACGGTGTCCGAGGCCAAGCGGACCCAGCAGCCGCTAGTGCGGGCATTTATCCGCAGCGATATTTATGAAGATACCGGTGAAGGGAGCAAATGATGAAAACAGATGAGGTAAAAGTCGGAGCCGTCACCCTGGGCGGCCTGGTGATCCTGGCGCTGATGCTGACCTTTTTGGGAGTATTCAGCTTTGCCGGCAAAACGTATAAACTGAATGTAATTTTTGACGATGTGAATGGCCTGAAGGCAGGCAACGAAGTCCGGTTCGCCGGGGTGCCCGTGGGCAAGGTGGAAGACATTGTGGTGGACGGCTCCAAGGTCAAGGTGGTCATGAAGCTGGACGAGAAGCAGAAAATCCCCCGCAATTCCCAGTTCAGCATCGGCATGGACGGGGTTATGGGCACCAAATTTGTAACCATTGCACCCCCGCAAATCGCTACCGGGCTGAGCTTTAAGGCGGGCGAAACCATTACCGGCCAGCAGTCCAGCGGTATCAGCAAGATGATGGATACCTCCGGCAAGGTACTGGATAAGCTGGAAGTGGTGGTGGATGCCTTCAGCAACGTGTTTGGGGACAAGGACGTGCAGAAATCCATGCGCCAGGGCTTTGTCCAGACCGGGGAAGTGGCCAAGAACCTGAACGACTTCACCCGTTCCCTGGCTGAAATGTCCCAGCAGAACCAGGGAGATATCCACACCATGGTTACCCAGATGCGGGATATGTCCGTGCATATGAACAGCATTATGACCCAGGCGGATGCCAATGGGGCCACCGGCCAAAACGTGGCCGTTATGGCCGCCAATATGGCCGATGCCAGCCGGAAAATCAAACAGACGGCAGAATCCTTGAACAGTGTGGTTTCCGACCCGGAGATGAAGAAAGAGCTCCAGGAAACGGTCCATCACGCCAAGGCCACCTCGGAAAAGGCGGATAAGATTCTGGGCATGGTTTCCGATGCCCAGCTCCAGGCCGATGTCCTGTACGGGGACAAAAAAGGTAAATGGCGCACGGATATGGGCGCCAAACTGCCCCTCAACAAGGATGACTTTGTCTACCTGGGAGTTTCCGATATCGGGGACCGGGACCGCTTGGATTTCCATTACAATAAACGGCTGAACAAATTTATGCTGGGCCGGGCCGGAGTTATAGAAGGGGACTTTGGTGTGGGCATGGATTGGAACCTGAGCCCCAAATTTAAATTGTTCACAGATTTTTACGATTTTGACGATGCCAAACTGAAAGTCGGCGCAGAATGGGCCTTCAGCCCCAATTTATCCCTCTTGGGCGAGAGTCTGGATGTGCTGGACAACGGTTCTGAGACCGCTTATGTGGGCCTTCGGGCACATTTCTAAGCAGATTCTCAATTGACTTTAAAAATCTTACTGTTTATAATAAATAAGGCTGACTAAGTAGTCAGGAAAAACAGGAGGGCATAAACGTGAAGCACTTGCATACAAAGAAATTATTACTGAGTGTGGCTATTATGAGCGCGCTTACTCTACATACTGCGGGCGCAGCGGCTCCGGAGACCGTCAATCTGGATCTGGGCAAAACCGTGCGCATGGCACTGGAAAACAATTCCGATGTGAAGATTTCCGCTGCCGAACTGGATGCGGCCAAGGCCCAGAAGGACCAGGCAGAAGGGGCTCGCTGGGGCACTGTTTCCTTTAACCATTACAGCGGCCGGGGCGGTCAATACCAGACCACTACCGGGCGGCCTCATTTCGCCAATTCCCATACCAACGAAGTGAGCATTTCCGTGCCTATTTATTCCGGTGGTTCCCTGGAAGGCGCCATTGACCAGTCCAAGGAAAACCTGAAATACTACCAATACGGCATGGACAGTTCCTACCAGACCACCCGCTACAACGCATCGAAGGACTACTACGATGTACTCCAGGCCGCCAATACGGTAACCCTGGACAAGGAAACCGTGGACCGGCTCAGCGAGCATTTGAAGAACACCCAGGCCCAATACGCTGTAGGCGTGGTGGCCAAGGCTGACGTACTCCGTTCCCAGGTGGAACTGGTGGACGCCCAGCAGACCCTGACCCAATCCCAGAACAGCTATGAAGTGGCGGTTTCCACCTTGAACAACGAAATTGGCCTGCCCACAGCTACCCGGCTGAACCTGAGCCAGGGCCTGGAATACAAACCCAATGACTATAACCTGGACAACTGCGTAACCTACGCCATGGCCAACCGTCCGGAAATCCACCAGGCAGAAGCTTCCGTGAAAATGGCAGAAGCTGCCGAAAAGATTGCCAACGCTGGCAACCTGCCGAAACTGACCCTGGGGGCTTCCAACGAATGGAGCGATGATAATTTCCCCGGCAGCCACAAGAACAACTGGGCCGTAGGCGCTACGGTGAGCATGAACATCTGGGACTACGGCGTAACCGCCGCCAAGGTACGGGAAGCCAAGGCCAACATCATCAAGGCCCAGGAAAGCTACCGGCAGATTACCGATAATGTGCGCCTGGCCGTACGGACCAGCTACCTGAGCATGCGGGAAGCCGAAAAACGGATCAAGACCACGGAAGTGGCCGTTGCCCAGGCAGAAGAAGATTACCGTATTGCCCAGCTGCGGTACCAGGCCGGTGTGGGGACCAACACGGACGTAATGGATGCTTCCGTTTCCCTGACCACCGCCAAAAACAACTATATCCAGGCTTTGTATGACTACAACACCAATACGGCTCTCCTGGAGCAGTCCATGGGTGTTCCTGTCGAAAACCAATAATCACTTCTGCGCTCTGGACCCTGCGGTCCCAGTGCTGCCGCAGTGGTTTCAGCCTGACTAACGGAATAATATACCACCTGCATGAGCCACAAATTTGTGGACTTTTGCAGGTGGTGTTTTTATTTTCTGGCGGAGTCTGTTATACTTATAGGGTAAACAATGTCTGATTTTTCAGGAGGATGCAGATGCGGGCCAAGAAAACAAAATGGCTGCTCGTCTGTGCTGTGATCCTGCTTGGCGTATATCTGTTTCTGTGGAAACTGATCCTTCCCGCAGGACTGAACCGGGCAATCCCGTTTGTGGAGCAGACTGCTGCCGAATATATCAACGGACAATTGCAAATGAGCACGGTGGAAGTCAGTCCGGACCTGGCCTTTACCGTTAAAGATGTGGAACTGCGTACCACCCAGGGGGACCTGGTGGCCCAGATTCCGGCTCTGAAGCTGGAGCTGAATCCCTTTAAGCTGCTGGGAGGCAGCGGGGCCGTGGGAACCATTACCCATATTACCCTGGAACGGCCCCGGCTGCTCCTGGTCCAAAACGACCAGGAAGAATGGAACGTGGCAGGCTTATTAAAGCCCAGCCAGTCTTCCAGTACGGACTTTAAGGGCAAGGTAGCCATCCGGGATGGGGAACTTTCCGTGCAGATGCCCTATGGACAGTGGACCATGGGCGTGGAGGGCGAAGTGGACCCGGCCCGGAATCCGGTGTTTGGTATTCAGATGGCCCTTACCAAGGAGGACCAGACCATCCAGGTCACCGGCACCATCGATACGGACCGGCACGGCCAGATTACCATGGAAACAGGTCTGCTGCGGCTGGATGATTTCCGCAGCCTGGCGGCTCACCTGCTGCCCCTTACCGGGCTGAAAGGCCAGGTAACGGATACGTCCATTACCTGGACGGGCACTGAGGACGGCAATCATTTGTCCGGGAAGAGTACCCTGGGACAGGTGCAGGCTACCTATACCTATAACGATATCCCCCTGGACCTGACGGCCAGCGGCGATGTAGCTTTTGAAGACCTGAAGCTGACAGCCTCCGACCTGGATGCCACGGTAAACGGCCAGAAAGCCCATCTCCAGGGTTCTGTGGACCTGTCGGATATGGATAATCCCAAGGCCCAGCGCCTGACCGTGCAGGTAAGGCAATTGGATCTGTCCGCCCTGCCGGTGGAAGTGCCGGCCCAGGGCCTTGTAAATGCGGAGATTACCCTGAACGGGGACAAGGATAACCTGCTGGGAGACGGGGTGCTTACCAGTGACGCCCTGACCGTACAGGGCTATACCCTGACCCAGCTCCGGTTGCCCCTGTCCATTCAGGGCCAGAGAATAGAAGTAAACGGTGCGTCCGCAGAAGTGGGCGGCGGCAGGGCGGTGATTCATGCGTCCTACGACTGGAAGGAGCAGAGCGGCATTGGTTCCTTTGAAGCCCAGCAGATTGACCTCAGCAGTTTTGTGCCCCGGGCTGGAAGCCTGGGCCTGAACGGTACCCTGTACGCCCAGGGCAGCTACAACGACGGCACCCTGAAGCTGGAGACCGTAAGCAGTGACCTGGCCCTCCAGTGGAACGAGCTTTCCCTGAACCAGCTGGCGGTGGATGCCCTGATTACCGGCAGCGATGTTGCGGTAACCCGGCTGTCCGGCTATACGGCTGAAGGGGGCGCCCTGGCAGGTACCGGTTCCTATATAGGCGAGGCTCTGAAAGCGGATTTGTACCTTACGGATATTCCTATTACCCCGCTGCTGCGGCTGGCGGGCCAGGAAGGCAGCGGCAAGCTGTCCACCCACCTGACGGCTTCCGGCACTGCGGCCAACCCCTCGGTATTTGGCGCCTTCTCTTTGAAGGACGCAGAACTTATGGGCCTGAAAATCCAGGAAGTCCATGGGGCCCTGAACTGGGCGGACCAGAAATTGTCCTTCCATAAGGTGGAAGCTCTCATGGACCAGGGTACCCATGTGCTGGACGGTTCCCTGGACCTGAAACCGGAAGATCCGGTAGTGGATGCCACCTTGACTACCACCGGCATTCGGCTGGAACCCCTGGCGGCCCTGGCCAAAGCGCCCATTGCCATTACCGGCAACCTGACCAATACCATTACCGTCCAGGGACCCTTGTCCAACCCCAAATTCCACGGCCATGTCCATGCCTACGACGGGTCTGTGAACAAGTTCCTGGTGGATGAAGTGGACGGGGACTATACCTACGACGGCGTGGTCCTGAACTTGCAGAACTTTAAGCTCCAGGCGCTGTCCTGTACTGCTGCCTTTGCAGGGACCGTGACTCGGGACGGGGTGCTGAATCTGGGCCTGGATGCCCGGAACCTCAATCTCCTGCGGCTGCCCTGGTTTAAGGACGAGGTGAGCCTGTCAGGCCTGGTGAACTTCAGCGGCAGCATTACCGGCCGCTACACCAATCCCCAGTTCCAGGGGGTTCTCACCTCTAACTCGGTTTTCATCAATAACGTGGAATTTACCGGCCTTGCCCTGTCCTTCCAAAGCCAGGGCGGCCATGTGAATTCCCTGCAAGGTACCTTCCAGCAAAAGACCGGCGGGGACTATTCCCTGAAGGCCTATTTCGATTTTGACCAGCGGCTGATCCAGTGGACGGCAGATGTGGAGCGGGGCAATGTGCGGAGCCTGCTGCAAATGGGCGGCCTGAATCTGGACATTGACGGCTACCTGTCCGGCCGGATTGAACTGAATCCCAAAGGCCGGGGTACCGGCATGACCATCAAGGGCAAGGTGGAAGACGGCAAGGTCCGGGGCGTACCCTTTAGCGCTGCGGACTTTGATATCTACACCCTCCACGGCAACTGGCAGATTCGCAAGCTTCAGGCCACAGAAGCCCAGGGCGGCATTCTGGCGGCCCAGGGCAATGTGGACCTGCGCAAGAAGACCGTTGACCTGGAACTGGCCACCAACGCCGCCAGCGCCAAATTGTTAACGGTGGCCTTTGCCAATAATCCCCCGGACGTTACCGGCAAAATGAACATCGCCGCCCAGGTAAAGGGCCCGCTGGATAACCCCAAGGGCAACTTCTCCCTGGAACTGGACGGAGGCAGCGTCAACGGCGTGGCCTTTGACAGCCTGTACGGCATGGTTACCCTCCGGGACCAGATGTTCAGCCTGGAACAGTTCCTGATTCAGCGGGATGTGTACAAGGTCAGTGCCTACGGTACCTTCCCCATGGACCTTTTGCGGGCCCCGAAGGACCGGAAGAACCCCCATGCCCAGATGAATCTGGATGTCCATTTGGATAACGGCAACCTGGCCATCCTGCCCACCCTGACCAAATACGTGGATTGGGCGGAAGGCCCTACCAGCGGCAACGTGGCCATTACCGGCACCTTGGAAAACTATGCGGTAAATGGCTCCATCGATATGGATAATGGCACGGTGAAGCTGAAACGCATCAACAGCACCCTGGACAATATGAAATTCCATGCCCAGTTTGCCGGCAACACCATTACCCTGAAGGAATTTTCTACCACCGTGGGCAAGAACGGCAGCATTACCGCGTCCGGCTCCTACCAGCTCCACGATACCTCCGGCAAGCCCTATCAGCTGACGGCTGTGGTCAAGGACGTAGAGCCCGACTCCTCCCTGATTCGGGGGAAAATCAACGGGAACCTGACCGTGGAGCAAAAGAACGCCATGCCCTTTGTGACCGCGGACTTCAAGCTGGAGGAAATCTACCTGGGCATCAGCTCCATTCCGGACCTGTCCGGCGGCGGCTCCAACCTGGGCCTGGATGTGACCGTGGATCTGGGGGACGACCTGCACCTGTACAACGCTTCCTTCTTTGATATCCATGCCAGAGGCAAGATCCACGCCACCGGCACCACGGAAAATCCCTATATGAATGGCAGCAGCATCACGGTGAACAAGGGCAGCACCCTGAAATACCTGGGAACGCCCTTTAGAATCGGCTTTGGGCAGTTGACCTGGCCCATGCCCGGCACCTTTATCCCGGTATTGGATCTCACTGCCTTTACCCGGCTTGGCCAGTACAACATCTTGGCCAAGGCCAGCGGCCCCCTGAGCCTGGATGACCTGCAAATTCATCTGTCCAGTGACCCGCCCCAGAACGAGGATACCCTGAAGCGTTTCCTGACCCTGAAGACGGATAACGCGGACCTGACCAACGCAGATGTCCAGAGCCTGGTAGATGCGGGCTTGCAGCTCACCTATCTGGCCGACGTGGAAGACGCCATTAAGGACGCTTTGGGCCTGGATGAACTGCGGATTTACAGCGGCAACCTTCAGACCGGCATCGGCTTCAGCCTGGATGCCCAGCGGGCCAATGAAACCAACCTCCAGGACCGCCGGGAGTACAACGTGCTGGTAAGCAAGTACTTCGGTAACAAACTGAAGGTGGGCTACACCACCCGGTTTGACGGGGAAGAATACAATACCTTTGCGGAATACTACATTGCCAAGAAGGTAAACCTGAGCTTCTCGGTGAACCAGGATCAGGAACATTGGTATGGCGTACAGTACCATACCCGGTTCTAAAGCCCGGTGTCACACTCAAAAAAAGAAAAATTTACAAAATAGTCCCGGAGAAAACAGCGAGTTCTGTTCTCCGGGACTGGAAATATCTACCGATAAAATGTATAATTAACTGGATATGTAACCTGGGCGTATGGTAGCTATAGATTGCCAAGCACCTATTTAGGGGGTAAGTTATGAAGAATCATGTTAACTGGCGGCAGTTGTCCATTGCAGTTCTGGCTTCACTGGCACTGACCACACCAGCATATGCTGCACAGGAGTCCCATGGCTCCGTCATCGATCTGACCGGCCATAAGACCGTAACCAAAACTGACCAGGAAGTGGAAAAAATTGAAATCGGCACGGCCGAGGAAACTCAGTCCCAACAGCCGGACGCTGGGCAGCAGGCACAGAATTCGCAATCCCAAACGGGCACAACCGATACCCAAAAGGCTGCGGACGAAGATGCACCCCGTTACCGGGAAGTACGCCGCAATGGCGTAACCTACATTGAAAAAGTAGGCAAGGAAAAACTGGAAAAGGAACGGCAGCAGCAGGAAGCGGACCAGGAGCAGGAACAGGCCCGGGCCACCCAGCAAAAGGAAATTGAGGAAGCCCAGAACAAGCAGCTTCCCGGCCGCAGCATCCTGCAGCAGTCCGTATTGTCCGACTACGACATCAACAGCCAGGAAAGCCGCTATGATGCCCTGGCCAAAGCCTCCGACCCGTACGTGGGCCAAACGGTGACCAAGGTAACCTTTACTGGCAACACCCACGAGGACGCTTCCAAGCTCACCGATGTGCTGAAAATGCCCGCCGGCACCAAGTTTACCAAGGAAGCCCTCCAGGACGATGTCCGGGCCATTTACGAAACCGGCTGGTTCTATGATGTGAAGCCGGTGTTCACCAAAGTGCCGGAAGGGGTACAGATTGCGTACCAGGTCCAGGAAAATCCTGTGCTTCAGGACCTGGAAATTGAAGGCAATACAAAAATCTCCACGGGAGATATCAAAAAGGCTCTGAACCTGCCCATCGGCCAGGTATTAAACTCCCGGGACGTAAGTATTGGCGCCCGGAAGGTGGAAAGCCTCTACAGCGAACAGGGCTACATTCTGGCCAAGGTCAGCGATGTGCGGATGCTGGATAACGGCACTCTGATTGTGCAGGTCAGCGAAGGCGTTATTGAAGACTACCGGGTGAAGGGCAACACCAAGACCAAGGATTACGTCATCATCCGGGAAATGCGCATGAAGAAGGGTGAACCCTTCAATGCCAAACTGGCGCGCCGGAGCATGCAGAAGATCTACAACCTGGGCTACTTTGAAGACGTGAACATCCGCCTGAACCCGGGCCAGATGCCCAACACCGTATCCGTGGAAATCTCTGTGGTGGAGACCAGCACCGGTACCTTCGGCATCGGCGCCGGCTACAGTGATGCCGACGGCTTCCTGGGCATGGTCAGCATCGGCGACAAGAACTTCCTGGGCATCGGCGACAGCGTCAACGCCCGTTGGGAATTCGGCGGCGACTCCGAAACCAAGTCCAACTTCGAAGTTTCCTACGTGAAACCCTGGATCGACGACAAGGAAACCACCGCTGGCCTGACGTTCTACAACATGACCAACGAATACATCGATTACAACCGGGACGGCAACGAAATCGCCCGTTACTACAAGAAACGCATTGGCGAAGAATTGTTCTTCAGCCGGGTAACCGATAACGAATTCATCACCAACATGATCACCCTGAAAAACCGGGACGACAAGTACAAGGGCCCGGTGGATGGGTATGACAACCACCAGTACTTCGAAGGCATCGATGATGGCGTAAGCCAGGGCGAATCCGTAGCTGAAGCCAGAAGAAAACGGAACTTCGGCAGCACCCGGAGCATTACCCTGTCCCGGATTCTGGATACCCGTGACAACATCTACGATCCCAGAGAAGGCAAGCGTACGTCCTACTCTGTGGAAGTGGCCAACTTCGGCGGAGACTTCAACTTTGAGAAGTACCAGGCCGACTACCGCTACTACTACCGGATGGGCAAGGATTACGTCTGGGCCCTGAACCTGGGCGCCGGCTACGCCAACGGGGATATGCCCCTGTCCCAGCGCTTTGCGGTGGGCGGCAGCGATATCCTGCGCGGCTACAAGGATGACCAGTTCAAGGGCAACAGCATGCTGAAGGGCTCCCTGGAATTCCGGTATCCCATCATCAAGAAGGTACAGGGCGTGTTCTTCACGGATACGGCGTATGCCTGGAGCAAGGATTACGATGAAACTGATTTCGACCTGAGCGATATGAAGCACTCCATTGGTTTGGGCCTGCGGATCAACTCCCCGTTAGGACCCATCAAACTGGACTACGGCTATCGTTTGGATGGAGATAATAGAGGCGGCCGCTTCCACTTCAGCTTTGGCGGTACGTTCTAACAAATTTGCAGCAATAAGGAAGCAGGGATAGGAAAATGATGGAATTGGCCAATAAGAAAACCGTGAAATTGATTTCACTGGTAATTGCAGCCATTATGGTTGTCGGTGTATTTGTCCTGGCCGTACAGGGTCACCTGGGCGGGGACACGGGCACCTTGAACTCCGCCATTGGCAAGATCAACTACAACCAGGTGATGTCCGCCGTACCCGGCATTGATGATGCCCAGCGGCAGATGCAGCAGGCAATGCAGGACAGCCAAAAGGAGTTTCAGGAAAAGAGTAAGGATATGAGTGATGCCGACAAGCAGAAACTCCAGCAGGAAACCCAGGAAAAGCTCCAAGCCAAGGAGAAGGAACTGGTAGAACCTCTGAAAAAGAAAGCGGATGATGCCATCCTGGCTGTAGGCAAGACCAAAGGCCTGACCGTCATCGTCAACGAAGGCGCAGTGGTGTACGGCGGCGTAGATGTTACCGCCGATGTACAGGCTGAGCTGAAAAAGGGTAAATAATCCCACCCCGAAGATAGGAGGAATGTCTCATGCGCCGGCTGATCGGTCTATTGCTGACAGGGCTTCTGCTTTTGGGCGGCTGTGGCTTTTCCCAGGCAAAACTGCCCTGGGAGCAGGAAAAACCCCGCTTTGCGGTGGTGGACTGGGATAAACTGGTCCAGCAGCATCCCAAGTACAAAGAATGGAAGCATCAGCAGGAAACGCTGGAGACAGCCAAATGGCTGCGGCAGCGGCAGATGGAAAATGGCCGCCAGCAGCTGGAACTCCTGGGGAAAATGAAGAACATCAAGAATCTGGGAGCCGACCAGTTCAAGCGGGCCCAGATTTCTGCCAAAATGGCGGAAAAGCAGTCCCAGGAAAACGACCTGCTCCGAAAAAAGCGGGAAGCCCTGGAGACGGAGGCAGAAGCCCAGGTAAAGCAGGACCGGGAGGCTGTGGAAGAAAAATACCGCATTCCCCTGTTCAACCTGCGACTGAAGCTGGGCAGCATCAAGATGACCGAGGAAGCCCAGAAGGCGGTCCTCCAGGAACAGGATGAACTGCTGGCCAAACGCCAGAAGGATCTGGACGAAGTGAATGCCAAGAAGGAAGCCTGGCTGCAGCAGAAGCTGGGGGCGGACATTGCCGCTTCCCAGGCCCGGCTTCAGGCTTACGCCAAAGAGCTGGCGGACCAGGTAATCCAGGAACAAACCGGTTTCAAACTGGGACCCAAGGGCCTTGCGGCCTCTCCTGGGAAAGAGCAGCTGGACAAGCTGCTGGCCTCCATGGACAAACAGATCCAAAAGCAGGAAAGCGATGAACAGGCACTCAAGGACGATATCGACAGCGACATCCTCAGCGCCATCAAGAAAATCAACCTGACCCGGAAATACACGCTGATTTTCCGGAACCCTCGGGCCAATATCAGCGCCGATGATATTACCGACCAGGTCAGCAGTGAAGTACAAAAAATAGTTCAGTAAGAGGGATGGAAAAATATGAAAAAAATCTTTGTTCTGTGTATGCTCGTTATGGCACTCTTTTCTTTCGGCTGCGGCCGGAACGCCCAATTTGGCGTGGTGGATATGAACAAGGTCCAGCAGGAAAGCCAGGTATTCAAGGATGCAACGGCTGATCTCCAGTCCAAAGGCAAAGCCATGGAAGATGAGCTGAACCAGGAAACCGCCGGCAAGAGCCAGGAAGAAGTCCAGAAGATTGTTCAAGACAAGAGCGCCAAGATGCAGGCTCTTCAGGCAGATGCCCAGAACAAGGTTAAGAGCAGCTTTGACGCCGCTGCTGCAACGGTTGCCAAAGAAAAGAACCTGAGCGCCATTCTGGTTAAGGAAGCCGTGCCTCAGGGCGGGGTGGACGTTACCGACGACATCATCAAAGCCATGAAATAATGCTTTTGTAAGGGCGGACCTGGGTTCGCCCTTTTTCCCGTACCATCACAAAACGAAAGGAAATTGATATGGAAAAAACTTTACAGGAATTGGCTGACGCACTGGAGGGGAAAATTCTGCAGGGAGACCCGCAGCTGGTGATTCAGGGAGTCAATGGGCTGGAAGAAGCCCAGGCCAACCAGATTTCTTTCGCTGTTCCGCCGTATTTGGAAGTAGCAGGCAAATCCCATGCAGGGGCCATTATGATCCCCGCAGGAGCCCAATTTGAAGGTTCTCAGGCCATTATCGCCGTGGAGAATCCCCGGGCCTGCTTTGCCCGGCTGCTGGCCCTGTTCCGGCCCCCTGAAGAAGTGAAGGGCGGCATCAGCCAATACGCCTTCATCCATCCTTCTGCCCGGGTGGGCAAGAATGTGGCCGTACTGCCCTTTGCCTACGTGGCTGAGGATGCGGAAATCGGCGACAACACGGTCATCTACCCCCATGTATACGTAGGGCGGCACGTGAAAATCGGCAGTGACTGCACCCTGTATTCCAACGTTACCGTCCGGGAAAACTGCGTGCTGGGGAATCGGGTAATCCTTCAGGCAGGTGCTGTTATCGGCGGGGACGGCTTCGGCTACATTACCGCTGACGGCAAGCACACCAAGGTCCTCCAAACCGGCAACGTAGTGGTAGGAGACGACGTGGAAATCGGCTGCAACACCTGTATTGACCGGGCTACCGTGGACAGCACGGTCATTGGCAAGGGAACCAAAATCGACAACCTGGTCCATGTGGGCCACAACGATATTATCGGTGAAAACTGTATCCTGGTAGCCCATGTGGGGATTTCCGGCAGCGTCACCGTAGGCAACAACACCACCTTCGGGGGGCAGGCCGCTACCGCCGGCCATTTGAAGATTGGCAGCAACTGCACCTTTGCCGGCCGCACCGGGATTATTTCCGATGTGCCTGACAACGTGATTTGGGCAGGCTTCCCGGCCCAGCCCCACGTGGAATGGCTGCGGGAACAGGCCCAGGTCCGGAAGCTGGGCGACCTGATGAAAAAGGTCCGCCGGCTGGAAAAGACCGTGAAGGAACTGGAAAAGAAATAACGGAAACTGTGATAGGAGGCAAGCATCATGAAAAAACAATTTTGGCTGACCCTTTGTCTGGGGCTGGCGCTTTTGCCCGCTAGTGCCCAGGCCAAAACCCTGACGGATGGTACTTCCGGGATCATCAACGCCCCCAGCGGGTATGTTCGGCTGCCCGGCCATGTATCCGCCGGTTTGGATTGGACCAAGGATGCCAAGACCGTCCGGGGCAACGTAGCCCTGCCTTTAGGCTTGGAAGTGGCTGGCAGCCACGTAAACCCCAAGCACGGGGATACATACAACACCGTCAGCGCCAAGTGGCAGGTTCTCCGGGAAACTCCGGTAACCCCCGCTATCGCCATTGGCGTCCAGGATATCAGCGACCAGAAGGACCGCCGGGGCTATATTGCTGCCAGCAAGGCCCTGCCTGCGGACTTTAAGATTCACGCCGGCATCGGCACGGACCAGTATAAACATGGTTTCGCAGCCCTGGAAAAAGACGTGCACCTTTTGGGCTACAACGTGACCCTGATGGGAGAATACGACGGCAGCCACTTCAACTACGGTGCCGCCGTGCCCGTAACCCGGTTCTTGCAGGCGGAAGTGGGCGTGCGCACCCATCACCTGTACGGGGGCGTCAACCTGACGTTCTAATTATCGTTTGAATGAGGAGGGACCTGGATGGCTGCCTATAAACTCATGCAGTTTATCAGCTGGCTGGTCTGTCACCAGCCCCACTGCCTGAACCGGGCGCTGGCCTGGCTTTTGGGGCACCTGGGCTGGTATGTGGTGCCCAAATGGCGCCGCTATATGGCAAAGGAAAATATCAAGGACTGCCTGGGGGTGGGGGACGCAGAGGCGGAAGCCATCGCCAAGGAAAGCGTTACCCGCTTTGGCCGGATGCTGATTGAGGTGCTGCGGTACCCGCTGCTGACCAAGGACAACTTCCGGAATATTGTCCATTTTGAAGGCCTGGAAAATCTGGAAAAGGCCTATGCGGAAAACAAGGGCATCTGCATAGCTACGGCCCACTATGGAAACTGGGAAATGCTGGGGGCTTCCATGGCCCTTTTGGGTTATCCCATCCTGTCCATTACCCGCAAGCAGAACAACGGGGCCATGGACCGGTTCATCAACGACTACCGGCGCATGGTGGGACAGCACGTGACCTATAACCATGGGGGCAACAGTATGCTGGCCATTGGCCGCTACCTGAAGGAGAAACACCTGGTGGGTATTTTGTACGACCAGGATTCGGCCCACACCGGGGAGCATCTGCTGTTTTTTGGGAAACCTTCCCGGGTTCCCGACGGCGCTGCCCACCTGTCCCGAATCTTTGGGGCGCCCATTGTGCCCCTGTTTATGCATAACAACCCGGACGGGACGCTGACAGCGCGGATATATCCGGCGCTGCATACTCCCAAGACCGCTGACCGGGATGCAGATGTTAGTGGTATAATGAAAGAATTGATGGTCATCGCCGAGCGGGAAATCAAACTGGACCCAGCCATGTGGTTCTGGGTTCATGACCGCTGGAAGGATGGCCGGAAGCGGTACGAAAAATATATGAAAGGCGTGTGATGGATGACCGTGGAAAAACAACATACCCTGAAGCAGGCGGTATCCTGCGACGGCATTGGGCTCCACTCTGGAAAAATGGTGGTGATGACCCTCTTGCCGGCACCGGCGGATACGGGCATTGTCTTTATTCGGACGGATATGGAAGGACGGCCCCAAGTCCATGCTGTGGCTTCTAATATTACGGCAACCACCCGGGCCACTACCCTCAGTGAGAATGGCGCCAGCGTAACCACCATTGAACACGTGATGGCTGCTTTTGCCATTTTGAAGGTGGACAACTGCTACGTGGAAATGTCTTCTGCCGAGCCCCCTGTAGGCGACGGCTCTGCCCAGTCCTTTATCGATCAGATTCAGTCCGTGGGCCTGGCGGAGCAGGCTGCAGAACGTCAGGTGTACCATGTGAACCGGTCCTTTTCCTACTACGATGGGGACCGTTCCATTGTGATCCTGCCCTACGAAGGTTACCGGGTTACCTTTACTTCCATCAATCCCCATCCCCTGCTGGGGACCCAGGTGTTTGACGTGGAAGACAAAGGGGACAACCTGCTTAAAGAAATTGCCTCAGCCCGTACAGTGGCTTTTGAGGACGAAATTGCCCAGCTGCAAAAAATGGGCCTGGGCCTGGGCGGCAACCTGGACAACGTGGTGGTATTCGGCAAGGACAAGATCCTGTCCGTACCCCGTTTTCCGGATGAACTGATCCGCCACAAGATTCTGGATGTCATCGGTGACCTGTATTTGCTGGGCCCCATTCATGCCCATATCATCTGCATGAAATCCGGTCATGCCTTGAATGACCATATTTCCCGGCAGATTGATGAATACAGACGCGTCCATGAGCATCACCATGAATACCACCACGAAGCCCCCGAGGCTTCCGGTATGAATACAAGCGAGAACGCGGTAAGGAGCAAGGACATGATTACATTAGATATTCAGGAAATCCAAAAAATTCTGCCTCATCGGTATCCCATGCTGCTGGTCGACCGGATCATTGAGCTGGAACCCATGAAGAGAGCCGTTGGCATCAAAAACATCACCATGAATGAACCCCAATTTATCGGGCACTTCCCTGGCAACCCCATTATGCCCGGGGTGCTGCTCATCGAAGCCATGGCCCAGGTAGGCGGCGTAACCCTGCTGTATCCTGAAGAAAACCGGGGCAAGATTGCCGTCTTTGGCAAAATTGATAAAGTGCGTTTCCGCCGTCCCATTAAACCCGGGGACCAGCTGGTAACCACGGCCATCATTACGAAAATCAAAGGAAATATGGGTATCGCCCACTGCGAAGGAACGGTGGACGGCGAGCCGGCGTGCGAAGGGGACTTCTTCTTTGCCCTGGCCGAGAATAAACAATAAAGGTGGAGTGAAAAAATGACAGCAGATTCTACAATGATACATGAGACCGCCATCATTGCACCGGGTGCTGAGATTGGCCCCAATGTCAAAATCGGCCCGTACTCTGTAATTGGGGAACATGTCAAGATTGGCGAAGGTACGGTGATTCATCCCCATGTGGTTGTTACCGGACGGACGATCGTTGGCAAGAATTGCGAATTCTTCCAGGGCGCCAGTGTCGGTGAAGTGCCCCAGGACCTGAAGTACAAGGGTGAAGACACCACCACCATCATTGGTGACCATGTAACCATCCGCGAATGCGCCACCGTCCATCGGGCTGTAGGCGAAGGCAACGAAACCCGCATCGGCAACAACGTACTGATGATGGCCTATACCCATGTGGCCCATAACTGCATTGTGGGCAACAACGTGATCATGAGCAACGTAGCAACTCTGGCCGGCCACGTAATCGTGGAAGACCGGGCAGTTATCGGCGGGCTCACTGCCGTGCACCAGTTCACCAAAATCGGCCGCAACGCCATGTGCGGCGGTATGAGCCGGATTTCCCAGGACGTGCCTCCCTTTGTGATTGTAGCCGGCAACCCCGCTTACGTAGCAGGGCTCAACAGCGTAGGTATTTCCCGGGCTGGGATTTCCCTGGAAGTCCGGAAAGAACTGAAAAAAGCCTATAAGATTCTCTACAAGAGAGGCCTGTCCCTGCCGGAAGCCATTGAAACCATGGAACAGGAACTGAACAGCTACGAAGAAGTGGAACATTTCATGCGCTTCCTGCGCACGGTAGAAAGAGGCATTTGCCGTTCTTCTTCCCGGGGTCTGCGGGAGTAAAAAGGCATGGATAAAATCTTAGGCGTACTGGCCGGTGTAGGCCACCTGCCGGTGGATGTGGTCCGGGGCGCCAAAAAGGAAGGGTACCGGACCGTGGTGATTGCCCTGGTGCCCGGCACCCATGAAGACCTGCCCAAAGAAGCAGATGCGTTCTACGCCATCAACATCGGCAAGGTAGGGAAAATCTTTAAGACCCTCCAGCAGGAAAAGGTGGCCCAGGTCACCATGATCGGCAAGGTCACCAAGGAAATCCTCTACTCCGGGGGCGTCCTGGTGCCCGACTGGCAGGCGGTGAAACTGCTGATGTCCCTGCCGGACCGCCACGACGATACCATCATGAATGCCCTGGTAAAGAAGCTGGAAGACCTGAACATCCACGTTATGGACCAGACCCTGTTTCTCCAGGACCTGATGCCCAAGGCCGGTGTGCTCAGTAAACGCAAACCCACCCAGGAAGAATGGGCGGACATGGAATACGGCTTTGACATGGCTAAGAAAATCGGCGGCCTGGACATTGGCCAAACCGTAGTGGTAAAGAACAAAGCCATTTTGGCCGTGGAAGCCATTGAAGGCACCGATGCCTGCATCCTCCGGGGCGGCAAGCTGGGCAAAAAGGCCATTGTGGCCAAAACCGCCAAGCCGGCCCAGGATAACCGGTTCGATATGCCGGGGGTGGGCGTGCGGACCATTGAATCCATGATTGAATCCGGCTGTGCCGGGATTGTCATGGAAGCAGGCCGGACCCTTTTGGTAGAACGGGAAAAAGCCCTGAAACTGGCAGACGACCACAACATTACCGTGGTAGCCAAATAAAGCATTGCATAAAACAGAAGGGTCATGGCTGCGGCCATGGCTCTTTTTTGCTTAATTTGGAACAGAAATTCGACTGTCTTTCTAGGATATTCTGTGGTACAATAGCCCTAATCTAATATACCATGGGAGGGTATGCTGTGAAGGAACTTGAAACCATCTGTAAAATTGCTTTGATTCAGGCCACCCCGGTGATGTTTGACAAAACCGCAGGCCTCAAAAAGGCCCTTCAGCTCATTGATACCTGTGCCGCCAAGGGGGCCAAGCTCATTGTCTTTCCGGAACTTTTTATCCCGGGCTATCCCTTTGGGCTGACCTTTGGCTTCCGGGTAGGCAGCCGCAGCGAAAAGGGCCGGGAAGACTGGAAAACCTACTACGACAATTCCCTGCTGTCTGACGGACCGGAAATGCAGGAAATTATCGACCGGGCGAAAAAATATGGGGTGTACCTGAGCCTAGGCTATTCGGAAAAGGACGCCGTAACCGGTACCCTGTACAATTCCAATTTGATGATTGCTCCGGATGGCCAGGCCCTGAACCACCGGAAAATCAAACCCACCGGCAGCGAGCGGGTGGTGTGGGGGGACGGAAACCAGGATTACTTCCCCGTTATGGAAACTCCCTGGGGCCCCATGGGGAATTTGATCTGCTGGGAAAGCTACATGCCCTTGGCCCGGGTGGCCCTGTACCAGCAGGGCATCAGCCTGTACATTTCCCCCAATACCAACGACAACCCGGAATGGCAGGATACCATCCGGCACATTGCCCTTGAAGGCCGTTGCTACTTTATCAATGCGGACATGGTCTTTGGCCGGAAGGATTACCCCCAAACGGTCAGCGGGGAAGCGGAAATTGCGGCTCTGCCGGACCTGGTGTGCCGGGGCGGCAGCTGCATCATTGACCCCTACGGCCACCCGGTAACGGAAGTCCTGTGGGACAAGGAAGGCATTTTGTACGCCGATTTGGATATGCAGCAGGTACCTGCCAGCCGGATGGAATTTGACCCCTGCGGTCACTATTCCCGGCCGGATCTGCTCCAATTGACCGTGAAAAAAGGATAAATCGCAGAAACAAAAGGACGCCCGTCCTCTTACCTTGGCCAAAGCTGGCTGGGGCAGGAGGGCAGGCGTCCTTTTTAGGGAGTTCGCCTAAGGCTTATTTCAGAAGAGCCACAATCAGGGGTCCCATCACCGTCAGGAGAATGTTCCCAGCGGCATAGGCCGGTGTGTAGCTTAACGCAAAGACACTGGAGTTGGTTTCTTCCACCAGGCCGTTTAAGCCGGCCGTAATGGTACCAGCCCCGGTTAAGGAGCCGCAGATATCTACGGGGTCCATATGAAGCACGTATTTGCCGAAGAACACGCTGATAAAATGGGGCACAAGGGAAATTACCGCGCCTACAAGCAGCACGGACACGCCCATGGATTTCAGGGCTGACAGGAAGTCCGCCCCGGCGGACAGGCCCACAATGGCGATGAAAAGGTTCAGGCCCACGCTCTTCAGGAACCACCGGGTAGCTGCCGGCAGCAGCCCCTTATTCTGGTGCTTGCTCTGGTACCAGCCAAAGAACAGGCCGGCAAACAGGGCACCGCCGCCGGAACCCAGGGTAATGGGAACCCTGGCAATATTAATGGAAATGGCCCCAATCAAAAGCCCCACCACAATACCCAGGGACAGGAAGCTGACATCTGTATCGTCCCCGGTATCCTTGGCGTAGCCCAGCTGCTTCTGGACCTGGGCCACCATCTTGGGCGGGCCCGCCAGCACCAGCTGGTCGCCTACCGCAAAGGGAGTGCCCTCCGGCAGGGGAGAACCGTTCCGGGTGGCGGAAACGGTGTAGATGCCCAGTACCGTCAGGTTCTTCAGTACCTCCTGGGAGAAGCCCTGGGTAAGGAAAATGGTCTTTTTAACCAGGGGCAGGGACAGGCTTTGGGCGTCCAGGATTTCCTGGGCCCCGGATTTCTCCACGTCCACCATGGAGGCCAGGGAACCCATAAAGGTCACCCGGTCGCCGCTTTGCAGCACCGTGTCCCCTTTGGGGGGAACTTCCTGGCCGCCGCGGATGAGCTTTTCCACGGTCAGGGTGTTGTTATGATGGGCTTCCAGGTCTGCCACGGTCTTGCCCACAAAGTTGGTCTTGTCGTCCACCACAAAAGCCCGGGCCTTGATCAGGCTGACGGTCTGGTCGCCGGCGCTGGCTTCCTTATAATGGATGGCTTCAATTTTCTGTTTGGTGGCTTCTTTCAGGTTGACCCCGCACAGGGCCGGCACAATATTCCGGATGAAGATGATGACTCCGGCGGTGCCAAACACGTAGGTCAGGGCGTAGGCCACGGCCATGTTGCTTTGGGCCTGGGCCAGCTGGGTGCCGGACAGCACTTCCTTCAGGGAAGAATCCGCAGTGCCCAGGACCGCCGACTGGGTCAGGGCTCCGGCGATGATGCCGGCAGCTTCCCCAGCCTCAATGTGCAGCATAGAGCAGACAATATAGGCTGTGGCAAAGGCCACCACCGCAAAGAATACGGAGAAGATGATAATCTTCACCCCGGAACTTTTCAGGCTGTTGAAGAAGGAAGGCCCCACCTCGTAGCCAATGGAGAAAATGAACAGGCTGAAGAAGATGGTCTTCACCAGGCCGGAAATCTCAAACCGGCCGTAGGAGGCCAGGGCCAGGCTGATTAACAGGCCGGCCAGCAGGGTGCCTACCGTGGCGCCCACGTTAAAGGAGCCGATTTTGATTTTCCCCACCCAATAGCCGATGGCCAGGCAGAGGAAAATCACAATGGCGGCGTTGCCTAGCAGGTAATGTCCCACATCTCCCGGGAGTACCGCAGCTGCGTGCCGGGTAAACTCCAGGGCCTCCTGGGACCAGAAAGTCAATGTCATAGTAACCGCTTCCTTTCCAGGCAGAACTTATTTCTGCTTGAGATATTCCTTGTGGTATTCCTCCAGCAGGTCCAGAATCCGGCGGCCAATCTTGGCGTAGGCTTCATCAGGCAGGTTGGCCTGGGATACCCGCAGGGTGCCGGAGGGCGCATCAAAGCCCAAGCCTTCCATGAGGACTACCCCTTCTTCTTCGGACAGCCGCATCAGGAAGTCGATCTGTTCGTAGTTCTTTTCCAGATATTCCCGGAAGGGCTTGTCGTATTTCAGTTCGGCAATCCGGTAAATATCCAAAATGGTGTAGTACTTGGCGTTGGTGGGAGTGTCATCTTCCGGCACGCCCAGGGTCTTGTACAGGGTATGGTAGCGGTTTGCCACCAGCTTGTCCGCTTCCGTAAAGTACGGGTCCGGGTCCTTGGCCAGCAGGTGGGTCAGGGCGAACAGCCCCATTTGGATCTGCTGGGGCGTGCTGAGCCCGCTGGTGTGGTACAGGCCGATGGAACGGCTGTCTGCGTTGATCCGGTCCAGCATGGCCATTTTCCGGGGCTCCAGGGTGACAATGGAGTAGTCGGAATCCAGGGTTTTCTTGGTGTCCTCCGGCAGTTTGGCCAACAGGTCATCGTACACGTTTACGTCATGGGCAGCAATGAGCCCCAGCCGCCAGCCGGTGCAGCCAAACAGTTTGGAGAAGGAGTATACCAGGAGGGTATTGTAGGGAGCCACCCCGTAGACGGAGGTAAAGTCCTTGACGAAGGTGCCGTACACGTCGTCGGTGATGACAATCAAATCCTTCCGCTGGTCCGTAATGGTCTTGAACCGTTCCAGGGATTCCTTGCCCAAGGCGTGGGAGCCCGGGTTGGAAGGGTTCACCAGGAAGAAGGCCTTGATGGACGGATCCAGCAGCTTGTTCATTTCCTCATCGGGGATTTCCCACAGATTGTCTTCCGTGGAGGTCACATTGATTTCCGCCAGCTCAAAATTGGTCAGCCGGGGAATCTGGATATAGGGGGTGAAGATGGGCATGTTGATGGCAATCTTGTCCCCTTCCTTTAAGAGTCCGTTATGCTTTAAGGAATCGAAGATATAGACAATGGCTGCCGTGCCGCCTTCCACCGGGAATACCTTGGTGTGCTGGGCAAGGCCCGTGCCCGGGTACAGGGCTTTTTCCAAATAGGCGTTCAGTACCTTTTCCGTATTTACCAGGCAGCGGCTGGGCACCGGGTAGTTGTTGCCCACAGCCCCGTTGGCAAATTCCAGGATTACTTCCTGCCGGTCCAGTTTCAGGGTATCCGCCATATAATCCACGGAAGCCTTGATGAAGTTGTTGACGTCATCGTCTTCCCGGAAAAATTCCTGGAACCGGGTGATAATGCCGTCCCCTTCAATATAGCCGGCCAGATTCCCGTTGTGGATGGTCCGTTCCGATTCCACTACGCCAAATTCCACCCATTTGCCAAAGGCGAGGCGTCCCAAGGCATTGATCCAGTTGGGGTTGCCCCGGCCTGCGTTCAAAAACGTCTTATGCTTTTCGTTGCCCTGTGCCAATTTCAGCATTTTGCTGCTGACTTCAAAAGCGCCTAAAGTTTCCATTTCCCGTTCGTATGCCTTGGTAATCATGTGCATCGACCTCCCATAATGATATTGTATTGATAACATCATCTTACACCTGGAAAGTTGTAAAAACAATAATAACTATTGATTTGTTCACAGAAAAAATTGACTTTACGAAGGATAAAATGTGCGAGAAATGAAGAATTATGTGAAGATAAAAAAACTATATATAAGCTAAAGTACAATAGTGATGAATATATCCCGATTTTTCCCGAAATAAGCGGGATTCAGCATTATTAAAAGTGATGATGTCTTGACAGCAAACGTGCCTTAAGACGATTTGGGGAAAGAAAACAATTATTCTGGGAGGGGAAAAATTCTTCAGAATTAACGCAGCGAAAATTTTTCGGCTGCCGGAAAAGAAGGGGACGGTTACCCTGGCAATGGATTTTGCCCCCCAAGGGCACGAACTCCCCAGGCACCCCTGTTGTACCTATGAAAAAAACGCAGGAAATCCGACCATTTGGCCCAATTTTGATATTTTATGGAAATATTTGGAATGGGTCGCCCGGATGTGCTAAAATATAATGTACACTTATGTTCGAAACGAGAGAGGAGAAAACAGGGTGACGCGAATCTTCATATCAGCCGGAGAAGCCTCCGGAGATCTTCACGCGGCGGCACTGACCCGGGCCATCCTGGCCCAGGACCCCACGGCCCAGGTATTTGGCATGGGCGGGGCTGCGCTGCGGGAAGCCGGCGGCGAAGTGCTGTTTGACTATAAGGATTACAGTGTAATGGGGTTTGTAGAAGTACTGAAGCAGCTGCCCCGGCTTTTCGCACTGAAAAATGCCTTCAAAAAAGCCATGGAAGAACGGAAGCCGGACGTGTTCGTAACGGTGGATTACCCGGACTTCAATATGCGGGTGGCCAAGGTGGCCAAAAGCCTGGGTATTCCCGTATTTTCCTACATTCCCCCGTCGGCCTGGGCCTGGCGCCGCAGCCGGGCCAAAATGGTGGCTGGGTTAGCCACCCGGGTGGCCTGCATCTATCCTTTTGCCTATGATGTGTATAAGGCAGCCGGAGCCCCGGTGGAGTTCGTAGGAAATCCCCTGGTGGATATTGTAAAACCGGTGCTGACCCCGGAAGAACGGAACCGGAAAATCGGCAAGCGGGAAGGGCACCCGGTGGTGCTGCTGCTTCCGGGCTCCCGGGTAAAGGAAATTACCGGGGTGCTTCCGGTGATGCTGAAGGCACTGCCGCTGATCCAAAAGGCCAGGCCGGAGGTGGACTTCATCCTCCAGAAAGCCCCGTCCATTGATACGGAGTTGCTGGAGAGTATCCTCAGGACTTCCCCCGTGCCTGTCCGGCTGGTGGAGGGGGACGGCTACGACGTGATGAAAGCGTCGGATGCCGCCCTTGCCACCAGCGGTACCGTGACCCTGGAATGTGCCCTGTGCGGTCTGCCCAGCGTCATCTGCTACCGGGCCAGTGCCCTGAGCATAGCCATTGCCCGGCACCTGGTTTATGTGAAATACATCGGCCTGCCCAACATCCTGGCAGGCAAGGAAATCCTGCCGGAACTGATCCAAGAAAAACTGACACCGGAAAACATGGCTTCCTCCGTACTGGCGTTTCTTGACCCAGTGGAAGGAAAGACCGTACGCGGGGAGCTGGCCCAAGCCGTTTCCAAGCTGGGCCGGCCAGGTGCCGTAGCGCGCACCGCCGCCTTGATATTACAGACAGCTAAGGAGAACTCATGAACCTGTACTTTCGTATTATCCAATTTATCAGACCCTACATCCCCCGGCTGATTGCCGCGGGCTTCTGTACCATTATGACGGCAGCGGCCAACCTGTACGTGCCCTGGATTGTCCGGGACGTTATCGATAAGGTCTTCTCTGACAAGAACAGCGGCCTATTGAACCTGATTGCCGTGGGCATTATCGTCATTTTCTTTGCCAGAGGGATATTCTATTACGGCCAGAGCTACCTGATGAACTACGTAGGCGAAAGCATCGTCATCGACGTGCGCAGCAAGGTGTTCCGCAAGCTCATGGAACTGGATACCCGCTTCTATGACCGGAACAAACTGGGCACCATCATGAGCTACGTCACCAACGACGTGCAGGCCCTTCAGGCAGCTATGGTGGACAACAGCATCGAAATCATCACCGAAACCAGCGTGCTCATCGGCTCCATCTGTGCCATGGTGTACCTGGACTGGAAGCTGACGGTCTTTACCTTCTGCACCTTCCCGGTGGTACTGTTCTTTATGGACTTCTTCGGCAAGAAAATCCGTCAGTCCGGCCGCCGGATCCAGCAGGCCACGGCGGATATCACCAGTGTGCTTCAGGAAACCCTGTCCTCCACCCGGGTGGTCAAATCCTTCGTCCGGGAACCCTACGAAATTGAGCGGTTTGACCGGCAGAATCGGGTAAACTTCTATGCCAACATGAAAAGCGCCAAGCTCATGGGCACCCTGTCCCCTGTCATCGAATTCATTGCCGCCCTGGGCGTAACGGCCATCATCTGGTTTGGCGGGCGCAGCGTAATCAACGACGAGATTTCCGCTGGTTCCCTGATTGCTTTCCTGGTGTACGCCATCAACATTTCCAACCCCATCAAGCGGATTGCCCGGGTACTGGGCAATATCCAGCGGGCCCTGGCTGCTGCGGAACGTGTTTTCGGCGTCTTGGACCTGGAAGAAAAAATTCCGGAAAAGCCCGACGCCATTGCCCTGCCTCCGGTAAAGGGCTATGTGGAATTTAAGGATGTATCCTTTGAATACAATCCCGGTGAACCCATCCTGAAACATTTGAACTTTAACGTGGAACCCGGTCAGGCAGTGGCCCTGGTAGGCCCCTCCGGCGCCGGCAAATCCACCATCGCCAACCTGGTGCCCCGGTTCTACGATGTGACCGGCGGCAGCATCAGCATTGACGGCCACGATATCCGGGATGTTACCGTTGCTTCCCTCCGGGAGCAGGTAGGTATTGTGCCCCAGGAAACCAACCTGTTCAACGATACCGTCTACAACAACATCCTCTACGGACGGCTGGATGCCACCCGGGAAGAAGTCATTGCCGCTGCCAAAGCAGCCAATGCGGATGAATTCATCGTCCAGCTGCCCCAGGGCTACGAAACCCATTTGGGCGACCGGGGCGTGAACATTTCCGGCGGTCAGCGCCAGCGCATTTCCATTGCCCGGGCCATCTTGAAGAATCCCCGGATTTTGATTTTGGACGAAGCCACCTCCGCCCTGGATACGGAAAGCGAACGGGTGGTACAGGAAGCCCTGGACCGGCTGATGGTCGGCAGAACTTCCTTCGTTATTGCCCACCGGCTGTCCACCATCCAAAACGCCAGCAAGATTCTGGTACTGGATAAGGGCGTCATTGTGGAAGAAGGCACCCACAGCCAGCTGATGGCTCTCCATGGCCTGTATGCCCACCTCCACGATATTCAATTCAAAGAAAAAAAGGTAGTGAAAAAAGGCGCAGCCCAACAATCCCATGAAACGGACGAGGACGCAGAAGACTAACGAAAACGAGGTCAGAGGATGTATTATTTGTATAATTTCTTGGCGACAGTATTATTTATCATCGTAATCCTGCCGTACTTTACCTGGCGGTATTTCCGGGAAAAAGGGTTTCCCCGCCGCTTCCGGCAAAGCATCGGCCTGATTCGGGATGACGAGATTGCCGCCGTAGCCCATAAAAACTGTATCTGGATCCACGGGGCTTCCGTGGGCGAAATCGTAGCTACCAGCCCGCTGGTGAAGGAAATCCGCAAGGCCATGCCCGACGCCAAGATTCTGGTGTCCGCCGTGACCACCGGGGGCTACAACATGGCCCACCAGATCATTCCGGAAGCTGATGCCATCATCTACTTCCCCCTGGATCTGCCCTTTGTGTCCGAATCCTTTGTAAAACGCATTATGCCCCGGATTTTCATGCCGGTGGAAACGGAACTGTGGCCCAACTTCCTGCGGGCCGTGAAGCTCCGCCGGATTCCGGTGATGATGGTCAACGGCCGGATTTCCGACAAGTCCGTCAAAAGCTACCGGTACCTGTTTGGCATCTTGGCCGACATGATGGGCAGCGTTACCCGTTTCTGTATGCAGTCTTCCATTGACGCCGAGTACATTGAGCATCTGGGCGCCGAAAAGCGCCGAATCTTTGTTACCGGCAACACCAAGTTCGACCAGACCTATGCAGAAGTGACGCCGGAAGATCTGGCTCAGTATAAGGAAGAACTGGGACTGGGCAGCGATTATCCGGTAATTGTAGCCGGCAGCACCCATCCCACCGAAGAAGAAACCCTCTTTAAGAGCTTTCTGGATATCCAAAAGAAATTCCCCCACGCTCGGCTGATTGTGGCGCCCCGGAAACCTGGCCGCATCCATGAGATTGCCCAGCTGGCCCAAAAGTACGGCCTGAAGCTGGGACTCCGTTCCAAGCTGAAGGAACTGCCAGCCGGCAGCCGTCCCGTCTACGATGTGGTGCTCATTGACACCATCGGGGAACTGGGCCGGATCTACGCCGTAGGGGATGCCGTATTTGTCGGCGGCAGCCTGATCCAGCACGGGGGCCACAACGTTTTGGAACCCGCTGCCCATGCCAAACCCATCATTGTAGGGCCCAGCATGTCCAACTTCAAGGATTCCTTTGCCCTGCTCAGCAAGGTAGGGGCCTGCGTCCAGATTAACAACGGGGAAGAAATGACCCAAATGTTCCTGAAAATCTTTAAGGACGATGCCCTGCGCAAGAAGATGGGGGATGCCTCCCTCCAGGTCATCCGGGAAAACCGCGGCGCTGCCGTGCGGACCATTGCCTACCTGAAGGAGCTGCTGAGCCTGACCGCCACCGAAAGCATGGTGAACAACCACTACAAAATCAATACCCGCAACATCAACGATGAAATCAGTCCCCGGATGCGTCCCGGCGACGCCGTAACCCAGTACCTGATTCACCTGTCCCATGGTGAGGACAGCGGTATCCTGGACTGGTGCGTGCTGGCCTTCCTCCGGGTTCTGTCCGTTTTATACGAAGCCGGCGTACGACTGAAGCTGGGGCTCTATAGCCTGGGCGCCCTGCCCAAGACCCATTTGGACTGCTGCGTGATTTCCATCGGCAACATTACCGTAGGCGGCACCGGCAAGACCCCTACCGCCCAAAAAGTGGCCCTGATGATCCAGCAGATGGGCTACCGGGTGGTAATCCTGAACCGGGGCTACCGTTCCCACTGGGAAGAAAAAATCGGCGTGGTTTCGGATGGCAAGAAGATTTACATGACCGCCTACGAAGCCGGCGACGAAGCCTTCCTGATGGCCAAGCAGCTGCCCGGCATTCCCGTGGTCATCGGCAAGGAACGGTCCATTACCGGCCAATTTGCCGTGGAGAAGTTCCGGGCCGAGGTCATCATCCTGGATGACGGCTACCAGCATTGGCAGCTGTACCGGGACCTGGACGTGGTGCTAGTGGATACCCTGAACATGTTTGGCAACGGCAGCATACTGCCCCGGGGCACTCTGCGGGAACCCCTGGCCAATCTCAGCCGGGCCGGACTGTTCCTGCTTACCAAATGCGACCAGAGTTCCCCCATTTCCCGGGCCACCCTGTGCGATACCCTGCACAAATACGCCCCCAAGGCGCCCATTGTGGAAAGCATCCACAAACCCTGCGACTATATTGAAATCGCAGATTGGTACAAAAACGATATGAGCAAGGCCCTGCCTCTGGAAGCCCTGCGGGGACAGCACGTCATGGTATTTTCCGCCATCGGCAACCCGTCCTCCTTTGAGCAGACCATGACCGGCGAAGGCCTGAACATTGTAGAAGCCATCCGTTACCCCGACCATCACGACTATGGCATGGTGGAAATGCAGTACATCATGGACAAGGCTATCAGCCGGGGCGTCAAGGCACTGATTACCACCGGCAAAGATGCCGTTAAAATTCCTACGGAGTTTATCTACCTCCATCGGGATGTACCTCTGTATATTCTGGATATGGAAATTCAAATTACCAGCGGTGAGGAAGCTTTTGTAGATACCATCAAAGCCGCCATCAAAAAGGAGAAACAAGTAAAATGAAAGTTTTATGTGTAATCCCAGCTCGTTTCGGTTCCACCCGTCTTCCCGGCAAGCCCCTGGCTATGCTGGCTGGCAAGACCGTGATTCAAAGAGTGTATGAGCAGGTTGCCCTGGCCCGGATTCCGGATCAGGTGGTGGTAGCTACCGATGACCAGCGCATTGCCGACGCGGTAGAACAATTTGGCGGCACGGCCGTCATGACCTCCCAGGACCATCCCAGCGGCACCGACCGGCTGGCCGAAGTAGCCCTGAGCTACGAAGACGTGGACGTGATTGTCAACGTCCAGGGAGACGAACCCATGATTCCGCCCCAGGTCATCGATGACCTGGCCCAGGCCTTTGCGGACAACGACGGCCTGGAAATGGCCACCATCAAGACAGAAATGCAGCCCGAGGATTTCCAGAATCCCAACGCCGTCAAAGTCGTTACCGACGAGAACGGCTATGCCCTGTATTTCTCCCGGAGTCTGATTCCCTATCCCCGGCATGACCTGCCGGAAGTCAAGGTGTACAAGCACGTAGGCATTTACGCCTACCGCCGGGATTTCCTGCTGAAGTTTGCTGCCCTTTTGCCCACGCCCCTGGAACGGGTGGAAGGCCTGGAGCAGCTGCGGGCCCTGGAAAACGGCGTAAAGATTAAGGTGCTGACCTCTGATTTCCAAGGGGTGGGCATTGATACGCCGGAAGACCTGCATAAGGCCAACGAAATTTTCACCCAGCTGGAAGCCGAAAAGGCCAAGGCTGCGGAAGAAGCCGCCAAGGCGGAAGAAGGAAAGGAGTAACCCATCCATGGAAAGCGTAACGATTGGATCCTATAAAGTCGGCCAGGGTCAGCCCCTGCTGATTATGGCCGGCCCCTGCGTGCTGGAAGGCTACGAACGGAGCCTGGCCATCGGCAAACGGGCCAAGGCCATTTGCGAAAAACTGGGCCTGCCCTATGTATTCAAGGCCTCCTACGATAAAGCCAACCGGTCCAGCCTGAATTCCTTCCGGGGACCCGGTATTGAGGAGGGCCTGAAAATCCTGGCCCAAATCAAGAAAGACCTGAACGTACCGGTTATCAGTGACGTTCACGAAACCTGGCAGGTGGAAAAAGCTGCCGAAGTGCTGGACATCATCCAGATTCCGGCCTTCCTGTGCCGGCAGACGGACCTTTTGGTAGAAGCCGCTCGCAGCGGCCGGGTAGTCAACGTGAAAAAGGGCCAGTTCCTGGCTCCTTGGGATATGCAGAACGTGGTCAATAAGATTACGGGCAGCGGCTGCCAGCAGCTGATGCTGACGGAACGGGGCGTCAGCTTCGGCTACAACACCCTGGTAACGGATATGCGGTCCCTGCCCATCATGCGGGAAATGGGCTATCCGGTAATTATGGACGTGACCCACAGCGTGCAGATTCCTGGCGGCAAGGGCACTTCTTCCGGCGGCCAAAGCAAGTTTGCTCCCCATATGGCCCGGGCAGCGGCTGCCGTCGGCGTGGACGGCTTGTTCCTGGAAGTCCACGACAACCCGGCAGAAGCCCTGTCCGACGGACCCAACATGATTGCCCTGGATGACCTGGAACAGGTTCTTCAGGACGCCAAAACCATTGACCAGATTGGACGCAGGGAGTGAGTAAAATGCTGGAGAAAGCCAAAGAAACGTTGAAAATCGAAGCCGCTTCCATTCTGGAGCTGCTGCCCCGGGTGGATGAACATTTTCAGGCTGCCCTGGAAATGATTCTTCACTGCAAGGGCCGGATTATTGTGACCGGCATGGGCAAATCCGGCATCATCGGCCGCAAGATTGCGGCTACCCTGGCCAGCACCGGCACCCCTGCCTTCTACCTGCACCCGGCGGAAGGCATCCACGGGGACCTGGGCATGGTCACCCAAAACGATGTGATCCTGGCCCTGTCCAACAGCGGGGAAACCGGGGAAGTGCTGAATATCCTTCCGTCCCTGCGGCGGATTGGGGCGCACATCATCTCCATGGTGGGCAACCCTGATTCCACCCTGGCCAAGAACTCCGATATTGTGCTGAACGTAGGCGTGCAGAAGGAAGCCTGCCCCCTGGGGCTGGCTCCCACCAGCAGCACTACCGCAGCCCTGGCCTTTGGGGACGCCCTGGCCATGGAACTCCTGAGCGCCCGGCATTTTACCCCCAACCAGTTTGCCATCTTCCATCCCGGCGGCAGTCTGGGCCGGAAGCTGCTGCTGACGGTGGCCGACATTATGCATAAGGAACAGGAAAATCCCATGGTGCCTGCGGACATGAGCGTCAAAGATGCCTTGTTTGTGATTACCGACAAGGGCGTGGGCGCCGTTTCCGTAGTGGACGACCAGCATCACCTGCTGGGCCTTGTGACCGATGGGGATATCCGCCGGGGTCTGGCCCGGAGTCTGGATTTCCTGAACCGGCCCGTAGCCGAGATGATGACCGCCCATCCTACCACCATTGCCCCCAACAAGCTGGCGGCAGAAGCCCTGCACATTATGGAAGCCAACAAACCCCGGCCCATTACGGTGCTGCCGGTGGTGGATGAGGAGCACCGGGTGGTAGGTCTGGTGCATATTACCGACTTGGTACATCAAGGAGTGGTATAAATGATTACAGAAGAGGAATTGGCCAAGATTCGTCTTTTGGCCCTGGATGTGGACGGGGTTCTCACCGATGGCAGCATTATCATTGGCCAGAAGGGGGAACTGAGCAAGCACTTTGACGCCCGGGACGGCCTGGGCATCAGCCTGGCCCTGCGCCACGGCATCTACGTGGCACTGATTACCGGCCGCCACAGCGAAATCGTCCTGCACCGGGCCATGGAACTGGGCATCGGTTCCGTCTACGAAAATGTGGTGTACAAAGGGCAGGTGCTGGAACAGGCCGCCCAAGAACTGAACGTGAATATGGATGAAACCGCCTTTATGGGGGATGATTTGAACGACTTGCCGGCCTTCAGCCGGGCCGCCGTTACCTTCGCGCCTGCCGACGCCGCCCTGGAAGTCCGGGAACGGGCCAAGTACGTGACCACCCAGCCCGGGGGTCATGGCGCCGTCCGGGAAGTGATTGAACGGATCCTCAAGGCCAAGGGCCTGTGGAAGCAGATCGTGGACAGCTATGAAGTCAAAGGACAGGGAGATAAACAGTAATGCTTTATGCTGTATTAAAAGGAATGAGTCAGTTCCTTTCCGTTCTGCCCTACAAATTCGTAGTGCGGCTGGGAAGGAATTGTGGTAAACTATATTGGTATATCGCCAAAAAACAGCGCCTCAGGGCAGAAGCCACCATTCAGGAACGGATGGGTGTTTCAGCCCGGGACGCCCATGCTATTATCCACCGCCTGTTTTTGAACCTGGGCATGACCGCCATGGAGATTCTCTACATGCCGGCCCTGAACAAGGAAAACATCCGGGGACTGGTCTCCTTTGACCGGCCCGGCGTCCTGTGGGAAGCCCTGGCCAAAAAGCACGGGGTGGTGATGCTGGCCTGCCATATGGACAATTGGGAATGGCTGGGCGCTGCCCTGGCCCTGAACGGCTTTCCTTTAAGCGCCGTGGAAAAACCCCAGCCCAATCCGGTGTACAGCGATTTTATGAATGAACTGCGCCGAGGCGTGGGCCAGGAGATTTTTGCCCGGGGAACCAACGAGATTCTGGGCTGTGCCCGGGCCATGAAAAAGGGCCGGATGCTGGGGCTCATTGCCGACCAGGACGGGGGCTACAACGGGATTTTCGTGCCCTTCTTTGGGAAGATGGCCTCTACCCCAGAAGGCCCTGCATACTTTGCCCGGAAGTTCAAGGCTCCGGTGGTGCCGATTTTCATCGTGCGCAAACCCAGCGGCTATGGCCACCAGGTAATTGTGAAAGACCCCATTTATTACGAAGACACCGGCAATCGGGAAAAGGATGATTACCGGATTACCTTACAGATGACCCAGGAAGTAGAAAAAATCATCCGGCAGTATCCGGACAACTGGATCTGGTTCCAGCACCGCTGGAATACTCCCTGGCAGGGTTAGGAAAGGAAGCCGCCATGCGCGAACACAAACGTACCATACTCATCATCCTAGGAGCCGTACTGCTTATGGGCGGCGTGATTGCCTGGCTGCTGAGCAGCAAGCCCACCACTGGCAAACAGCAAGCGGCCCCTCCGGAAACCCTCCAGGAGGTCAACGGCTCCACCATCACCGAAAACAAGGATGGCAAGAAAGTCTGGGAACTGACGGTGGAATCCATGAGCTACAACAAGACCACCCAGGTGGACAGCATGAAGGGCATCAAAGGCACGTTCTACGATAAGGACGGCAAGACCATGACCGTCACCGCTGACGAAGGGGAAGTCCGGCTGGATACGAAAAATGTTGTTCTGACCAAGAACCCCAAAGGGTCCACCTCCGACGGCGGCACCGTAACTGCGGACAAGATTACCTGGGTGAACCAGGACCAGACCGTGGTGGCAGAAGGCAATGCCCGCTTGACCAAGGGTGATACCGTTGCCACCGGGGAAAAGGCCACCTTCGATGTGCCCATGAACCATGCCACCCTGGAAAAGAATGCCAACGTACAGAAGGGGGAATTCTGATGCTGAAAATAAAGAAAACGGCTCTTTTGGGCGTACTGGCAGGCCTTCTGTCCGTAAGCACCGCCTGTTTTGCAGCTTCGTCCGTAGCCGGCGACCAGGTCCAGTACGATTTCCGTACCGGCCAGGCCATAGCCAGCGGCAATGTGAAGCTGCGTAATGACGACGGTACCGCCACCGCCCAGGAAGCAGACTACAATACGAAAACCGGCGAAGGCAAACTGACGGGCTCGGTGGTTGCCGACCAAAAGGATGCCCATCTGACCAGCTCCACGCTGATTATTGAGCGCCAGGGCCATTACCTGTCCGCCATTGGCAACGCCGTACTGAAAAAAGAAGACAAGACCCTGCGGGCCAACCAGGTAAACTACGATTCCGACGCCCAATTTGCGGAAACCGTGGGACCCTGGGCCCAGCTGACCATGGATGACGGCTCCAGCCTGGATTCGTCTACCATGCGCTACAATATGCAGACCGGCATTGCCAACGCAGAAGGCAATGTGCGGCTGATCAGCCCTCCCCGGGAACTGACTGCCCGGGCGGACCGTGCCGTGTACAACACCAAGGCAGATGACGGCACCATCCAATTGTTCGGCCATGCTACGGCCACCCAAAAGGATGATACGGTCAGCGGGGATACCCTGACCATCAAAGGCGCCGGCGGCAAGATTGCCATGGGCGAGGGCAACGTGAAGATGGTTGTCATGCCCCAAAACAGCCAGCCGGCTGCTCCGGCTCCGGAACCGTTGTTCTCCATTGCCGGAGATACCCCGGAACCCCAGAAAATCTATAAATACTTCAATTGGCCCGGATCCCCTATGGAAGTAGGGAGTATGGACACTGATTTGGCATAAAGGGAGTAAAGAGTGAAGATACGCGCAGCAAATTTGATAAAAGAATACGGCGGCCGCCGGGTTGTCAACGATGTCAGCCTGGAAGTGGAGCAGGGGAGCATTGTGGGCCTGTTGGGTCCCAATGGTGCCGGGAAAACCACCACCTTCTATATGATTGTGGGCCTGGAGCATCCTGACACCGGCCATGTGTACCTGGACGACCAGGACGTGACCCACCTGCCCATGTACAAACGGGCCCTGGAAGGCATCGGCTATCTGCCCCAGGAAGCTTCTATTTTCCGGAAGCTCACCGTGGAGCAGAACCTGCTGGCCATTTTGGAGCAGGTGGAGCCCTCCCAGGAAAAACGCCAGGCCAAAATGGAATCCCTGATTGAGGAATTCCGCATTGGCCATATCCGGAAAAGTCTGGGCAGTGCCCTGTCCGGCGGCGAGCGGCGGCGGGTGGAAATTGCCCGGGCCCTGGCTACGGATCCGGCTTTTATTTTGCTGGACGAACCCTTTGCCGGCATCGACCCCCTGGCGGTGGCAGACATTCAGGTGATGGTAGCCCATTTGGCCCAGCGGGGCATCGGCGTACTGATTACCGACCATAACGTGCGGGAAACCCTGAGCATCGTCAACAAGGCGTACATTTTAAGCGAAGGCCAGATTCTGGTTTCCGGTACCAGCCAAGAGGTAGCAGAAAACCCCATTGCCCGGGAACATTATCTGGGCGAGAATTTCAGGATGTGAGGCAAGGCCTATGCGGATATTAGACAAGTACATTTTAAAACAGATGCTGCAGCCCTTTTTCTTCGGGGTTGCTGCTTTTTCCACCATTTTCGTGGCCAGTTCCTTCCTGTTTCGGGTAACCCAGTACATTACCCAGTACGGAGCCTCCTACGGCTCCCTGTTTAGGCTGTTTCTGTGCCTGATGCCGGAAGTCATCAACTACACCTTCCCCATGTCCATGCTGCTGGCTTCCCTGCTGACCATGGGTCAGCTGTCCGGCAACAGTGAAATTACGGCTATGCGCAGCGGCGGCCTCAGCTTCCGCCGGATTGCCGCCCCCATCCTGGCAGCCGGCTTCATTGTCAGCCTGTTTTCCGTGGTGTGGGCCGAAAAGGTGGTTCCGCCCTCCAAGACGGAATACGAACGGATTGTCAACCAGGAAATCAAGCGGGACACCAAGCCCCGGACCCAGGACCACGTGCTGATTAAGCAGGTGTCCAAGGGCCAGCTGGTGCGCCTGACCTATGCCCGGACCTTTGACGAAAAGGCCGGCATGATGAAGGACATCACCATTGAGGATTGGGACAACGGCAACGTGGTCCGGATCCAAAAGACCCCGGCAGCCAAATGGACCGATGGCGCTTGGATTATGGAAAACGGTACGGTGACCGACCTGACCGGCAAAGACGGCGTCACCCGCACCATGAATTTTGACAAGCAGGTGCTGCCCATTACCGAAACTCCCAAGACCATCACTTTGGACCAAAAGGACCCGGATGAAATGACCATTGGGGAACTGAAGATGTACATCGGCATTCTCCAGCGCCAGTACATGCCCACCAGCAAGTACGCTATGGAAATGTACAGCCGGTTTACCGTGCCTCTGGCCAGCTTCTTCTTTGCCCTGATTGGGGTGCCCCTGGGCATGCAGTCCCAGCGTACCGGCGCTTCCATGGGCCTGGGCTTTTCCGTAGTGATTATTTTCGTCTACTATTCCATCATGACCTTTATGACCGGCCTGGGTCAGGGAGGCGTGATTCCGCCACTGTTGGCGGCCATCGTACCCAACCTGCTCTGCGGGGTCTGCGGGTGCTGGATGATCTGGAAGAAAGACAATTTGTGAAAAAACAGCTTTGCTATGGGGCTGTGAAAAAATGGCTTGTGAACCAATTTGCGTTCGCAAGCCATTTTTTACGTTCGTTTGTGCACTAATATAGCCCATACTGGTCATGTGCAAAACGGGTATAGCAAAAGAAATTAGAGTTCGTAGAGGATTGCAATCTCCCTTTTTATCACATAACCAGTGGTGGATAGGAATGCTTTCTTCAAGCGTGAAGGAAGTGTCGCCGTGAGGCGACGATAGAAGTTTCGTTATTTCACATTCCCCGGGGGCATTTTTTTCACACCTTTTCCTGGGGACGGTTTATGATATAATAATTATCGAATGCATAAAAACAGAAAGGGGAGGGAGCAGTATGCTGGGCATCACGTTGATCCTGGTGCTTGCCCTGATGGGCGGACTCATTGCCTATTTGGGAGATAAACTGGGGAGTAAAATCGGCAAAAAAAGACTGCGGTTATTCGGTCTGCGCCCTCACGATACCTCGGTGGTCATGACCATCGCCAGCGGTATTTTGGTTGCCGCCCTGACCATGACCGTACTGACCATCAGTTCCAAGGAGGTGCGCACGGCGCTCTTTGGCATGAAACAAATCCGGGCGGAACTGGCCAGCCTGACCGCCAGCCGGGATAAGGCCAACGCCGAGCTGTCGGCCCAAAGCGCCCAAATCAAGGAATTGGATACGAAGATTGCGGAAGCCACCGCAGCAGCGGACGAGGCCCGCCGGCAAAAGGCCCAGGCAGAGGCCCAGATGGCCCAGGCCCAGCAGGACCTGAGTGAGATGCAGGAGCAGTACAATGAGGCCAGTGAGCGGCTGAAAACCGCAGAGCAGCAGGTGGCCCAGGCAGAAGCAGCCCGGGATCAGCTCCAGCAGGATGTGAAGGACCTGGAAGACGCCACCAAACGGCTGCGGCAGGGTCTGGTAGCCATCCGGGAAGGCAACGTGGCCTTCCGGTCCGGGGAAATTCTGTACTCCGGGGTCCTCAAGGGCGGAGACGGCCCAGAAGCCACAAAATTGGCTTTAGAGAAGTTTTTAGGGGAGGCCAATACCCAAGTGGCAGGCCGCATTGGAGTCCAGCCAGAAACCCAGGTTATCTGGCTCAGCCGGGAGGCCGTGGACAGCGCCGCCAGTACTCTTTCCCAGCATAAGGGAAATATGTACGTGCGCCTTTGTGCTGCCGGCAATATTCTTTCCGGCGAAATGGTGGTTAGCCGGCTGGAAATGGTAGGGGACAAAGTGGTGTACCCGGAAGGGACCCTGATTCTCACCCAGGCCATTACCGTAAAGCCCTACAGCAGTGAAGCGGATCTGGCCCTGATGGCCTTCCTGAAGGATGTGAACCGCACGGCTCAGGCTGACGGCGTGATTCCCAACCCCATTACCGGGGACGTAGGCGCCATTACCAGCACGGAACTGTCAGAAGCCAGCGAGAAGATTTCCCGTTTGGGCGGCCGGGTTTCCATTACGGCCAAAGCCCGCCAGGATATTACGGTGGCAGGTCCGGTTCTCTTGGATCTGGATGTAAAAAGTATAGGAGCAGACCAATAATGAGTGAAAAAAAAGCATATTTAGGCATTGACCCTGGTCGGGATAAGACCGGGGCCGCCCTGGTTTTAGAAGACGGCACCCTGGTGCGGCAGGCAATCCTGCCCACCCAGGGCTTTTTTGACGCTTTGGAGGACTTTCTGGCAGGAATCCAGCCCGCCGCCTGCATCATGGGCAACGGCACCACCTCAGAGGCTATGCGCCAGCAGGTAAAAGCCCATTTTCCCCAGCTGCCCCTGGTGGTGATTGATGAATATAATTCAACCCAGGAAGCCAAGGAGCTGTACAAGGAACTGCACCCGGCCAAGGGGCTGGGGAGGCTGGTGCCCCGGGCTCTTAGAAGTACGCCGTCCGCAATAGACGGACTGGCAGCGGCGGTGTTGGTGAAACGGTATCTTTGTGGCAAAACCGTGTCAAGTTCATGAAATATTGACCAAATAGTCACAAATTGACTGATGAGTATTGACACGAAGCTAGATACAATGTGACTTTTTTGTGGAAAAACACCTATTTTTTTGACTTATTTTCTTCCGCGTGCTACACTAAAACCGTGAAGAAATTCACCATTGGTCCTCCTGGGGAGCAGCGGCTGGATGCTTTGCAATGTACACGTAGAGGAAACAAGGATACTCGCCACGTAGGGATTGCGGAGAAACCGGAAGCCTAACCTTTGGGATGGATACATTTACACAAAGGGAGATTTTAATCATGAAAAAAACGTTAGTTTTTGCAATGGCTATGGCTCTGGGCGTAAGCGCTACTGCTTTCGCAGCCAACCCGTTCTCCGATGTTCCCGCAGGCCACTGGGCTTACGGCGCAGTTGCCAAACTGGCTGCTGCTGGTATTGTTGACGGCTATCCTGATGGCACCTTCAAAGGCGATCATCTGATGACCCGTTATGAAATGGCTCAAATCGTAGCCAAGGCTCTGGCCAAAGGCGCTATCGGCGCTGATGACAGACTGGTCAGCGAATTTGCTGACGAACTGGACAACCTGGGCGTTCGGGTTGCTAAACTGGAAAAGAACGCTGACAACGTAAAGATTACCGGCAACGTTCGTCTGAGCTACGCTGACAACAGCGGTGCTGTTGGCAGCAAGGCTGGCGACGATGCTCGGCTGCGTACCCGTCTGTTCCTGACTGGTGAAGTCAACGACAACTGGCATTACGTATCCATGTTGGAAAACAACCAGCATTTCATTGGCAACAATGAATCCGGCGATGACGACACGGACTTCCAGCGTGCTTACCTGACCGGCAACATCGGTGTGGTAAACCTGACCGGCGGCCGTTTCCAAGGCTACTACGGCGATGGCAACATCTACGATAGCCGTATCGATGGTGTAAACGCCAACGTAAAGATGGGCCAAGCTTATTTGGGCGCTACCTATGGTAAGATGGCTAACCCTTCCGACTACAGCTGGACTGATAAAGACGACAAGGATGAAGCAGTTGCGGATACCTTCGTACAAGCTACTTTGGGCGGCAACATCGGCAAACTGAACCTGGAAGCCCAATACCTGAAAGCCCATGATATGAACGTTGACTGGATGCAATACGGCGATGACCAAATCTGGACTGCTGCTGCAACCTACAACACCGGCGACTTCAAGATTGGCGGTATGTACCTGCATGGCGACAACGACTACGTTGATGACCAAAACGGTGACGATGATGGCTGGGTAGCAACCCTGGGCTACAAGGGTGCACAAGCCAGCAAACCTGGTTCTTGGGGCCTGTTCGCTAAATACTACGATCAGGGCGGCGCAACCTACATCAACCACACCATGAACGGCGTATACAACAAGTTCAGCGCTGACGGCTTCAAAGGCTATCAGGTTGGCGGTAACGTAACCCTGGCCAAGAACATGGTTGCTGAAGTTCAGTACTATGATCTGAAAGGCAAAGGCGGCGACACCGACGGACAACATGCACGTACCCTGTGGTCCCAGATGGTTGTAACCTTCTAATTTCACAAACACTTCAAGACGATTCCCCTTGTGGGAGTCGTCTTTTTTTGTATAGCATTGTTGTTAGTTTAAATAATATTAACGTTACAAGATAAAAAACATCAAATTATTACTCAATATTGAGATAATTAAAGATGAATATTGAAAATGCAAAAAATAATATGGTAAGATAGTGCCGTGACAAAGGGTTGTCACAAAACCAAATACGATTCCTAGTGGCAGCGGACCATGGATAGACCAGAGGAAACAAGGATACTCGCGGTACAGA